>ERZ1027125.721-NODE-721-length-12625-cov-7.282418_pt1 | contig 12625 bp, 9 predicted proteins | sample MGYA00519249_ERZ1027125 | MGnify/ENA primary metagenome ERZ1027125 (study PRJEB26926, sample SAMN06164580) | human gut metagenome | biome: ENVO:00009003; feature: ENVO:2100002; material: ENVO:00002003 | host: Homo sapiens | place: USA | collected 2012 ... | reverse complement strand
TCTGTTTGTAATCAACTTTCCCCCTCACACGGGAATTTCAAAAAACTATTGAGGCGGATATTCTCCACACGCATTTTTAATATTATTCAATTTTGATACCAGATTACTCGATTACATGGATCCAGCCCTTAGGAGCTTCGATCCTGCCCATCTGGATACCGGTCAGAGTCTCATACAGTTTCTTGGTGACAGGTCCCATCTCGGTCATGCCGCTGGGCAGGCAGATTTCTTTGCCGTGGTCAACGATCTTGCCTACAGGGGAGATCACTGCTGCGGTACCGCACAGACCAGCCTCTGCGAAGTCTTTTACTTCATCCAGGTATACTTCTCTCTCTTCTACTTCCAGTCCCAGGTATTCCTTGGCAACATATACCAGAGAACGACGGGTGATGGACGGAAGGATACTGTCGGACTTGGGAGTTACAACCTTGTTATCCTTGGTAACGAACAGGAAGTTCGCACCACCGGTCTCCTCTACCTTGGTACGGGTAGCAGCATCCAGATACATGTTCTCATCGTAGCCTTCCTTGTGAGCGGATACGATAGCATGTAAGCTCATAGCATAGTTCAGACCAGCTTTGATGTGACCGGTTCCGTGAGGTGCCGCGCGGTCGAAGTCGGTGACACGGATGGTCAGGGGCTTAGCGCCACCCTTGAAGTAAGGTCCTACAGGAGTGCACAGGATACGGAACTGATATTCGTCCGCAGGCTTTACACCGATGACAGGATTGCTGCCGAACATATAAGGACGAATGTACAGAGTTGCACCGCTGCCGTAAGGAGGTACGAAAGCATCGTTGGCCTTAACCGTCTCGGTAACAGCCTCCACGAAACGCTCCTTGGGGAAAATGGGCATCTCCAGTCTTGCTGCGGAAGACTCCAGACGCTCACCGTTCAAGTCAGGACGGAAAGTAACGATATGTCCATCTTCTGTGGTGTAAGCCTTCAGACCCTCGAATACGGTCTGTGCATACTGCAGTACGCCTGCACACTCATTCAGTACAATGTTAGGATCCTGGGTCAGCTGACCGTCATCCCATTTGCCGTCCTTGTAATTGGACACATATCTGTAATCTGTAGGGATATAACCGAAACCGATATTACCCCAGTCAATGTTTTTCTTTTCCATTTTGTATTCCTTCTTTCCTCGGTTTACCACTCTGCCTGTTGATTTCTCTTAACAGAATTTCTTGATTTTCATTATTATACCATTTGTAATAAAAGTCAATATACACATTTATGCTTTCCAGTGCTTTTTTCAGCGAAAATGTGGTGTTTTTCTTCTTTTCACAGTTTTTTCAGATTAAAATCACTACATATCTGTCATTGTATTTAAGACTTTTTCCGCTCATATTTCAAGAACTGGTAAGTAATGTCAAAATAGACCTGCTCATCGCTGTCCGCGGTGATCTCCCACTCGGGATCACTGTCCAGATCCGGGAAATAAGCATCCGCCTCGTAGGCATGATCGATCTTTGTCACATGTGCCACATCGCAGTAGGGCAGCATCTGACGGTAAATGCTCTCGCCGCCGATGATGTAGATGCTTTCCTCGTCGTATTTTTTCAGTTCTTCCAGAAGCTCCTCGATGGAGTGTACCACGATGGCATCCTTCACCTGATAGTTCGGATCTTTGGATAAGATGATGTTGATACGGTTCTTTAAAGGCATTCCCTGGGGAAACGTCTCTAAGGTCTTACGTCCCAGAACGACTACCTTACCGGTGGTCTCCTCACGGAAATGCTTATGATCATTGGGAATCCGGATCAGCAGTTCGTTTTTGCTGCCAATGGCCCAGTTATTATCTACTGCTACGATTAAATTCATGTTGTCCTCCTCTTAATAATCGATTTCTTCGTGCCTTGCACTCTCGAAATCGCTCTGATATTCGTATTCCGGACTATCGCCCTGCCTACTCCTATCAGTTTGATCATCTCATAGCGCAATAGCTTTGTCTGCAAGCAGCCACGCTATCGTCTATGGATGATCCTATTATGTTATATGGCTATAGGTATATCCCTGATCTGTTCCCCGGTCTGGTAACCCTCCAGCTTCACGTCATCCGGTGTAAACTGGTAAAAATCCTTGATCTCCGGGTTCAGCCAGAACTTCGGTGCCGGGAAAGGTTCTCTGCTTATCAGTTCCTTAATGGCATCCACATGTCGGTCATAGATATGGGCATCCGCAATGACATGCACCAGCTCACCCACGTTCATATCGCAGACCTGTGCCAGCATATGCACCAACACCGCATACTGTACCACATTCCAGTTGTTGGCTGCCAGCACGTCCTGGGAACGCTGATTCAGAATGGCATTCAGGGTCAGCCTGTCCTCTCCCTTTTTCTGAGTCACATTAAAGGTCATGCTGTAGGCACAGGGATACAGATTCATCTCATGCAAGTCCTGATGCACGTAAATATTGGTCATGATGCGGCGGCTGAAGGGATTGTTCTTCAGATCGTAGATCACACGATCCACCTGATCCATCATGCCCTCTTTATACTGATGTTTCACACCCATCTGGTAACCGTAGGCCTTACCGATGGAACCATCCGCATCCGCCCATTCATCCCAGACATGGCTTTTTAAGTCATGAATGTTGTTGGACTTGCGCTGCCAGATCCACAACATCTCATCCGTGGCGGATTTCAGCGCCGTCTTTCGTAAGGTGAGGATTGGGAACTCTTTCGACAGGTCATACCGGTTCACCACTCCGAATTTCTTAATAGTGTAGGCAGGGGTGCCGTCCGGCCAATGGGGACGCACTTTCTCGCCCTCCGTGCTGGTACCGTTGGTCAGAATGTCATTACACATATCAATAAAAATATGATCCGCTAAACTCATGGTGTCTCCTTATTCTATCTTCTAATATATAACCGATTTCTCCGTGCTTCGCACTCTCGAAATCGCTCTGATATTCGTATTCCAGGCTACCGCCTTGCTTACTCATATCAGTTTGATTCTCTCATCAGCCAAAAGCCTTGACTGCAAGCAGTCACGCAGAAGCTGATGGAGAATCTTATTATGTTATATAACCGATTTCTCCGTGCTTCGCACTCTAGAAATCGTACACCCCTTCGTATTCCGGACTCTCGTCCTGCATACTCAGGGTTGTTTATGCCTCTCATAGGAAGTATTTCCTGCCTGCAAGCAGTCAGAAATACTTCCTATGGATGCACTTATATTTCCCATTTGTCACACAGGGAATTGATCTGGTCGGCGAACTTGGCCATGTCCTTATTGGTCATGACACCCTCGCTCTTGGTAACCAGCGCCAGCAGACGTCTTGCAGAAGCCAACAGCCTCTCGAAGACTCCGGTGACAGGCTTCGTCTTTTTCTTCACGGCAACCGGTGCAGCCTCATAGGTAAATTTATTGCTGATCAGGTCGAACTCCGTGCCACTATAAGGTGCGTAAGCCCTCTGCCCATACTCGATCTTCAGGCATTCGGTGAATGCAGTGCAGGCACTGTCTTCACCGTGTACCACAAACACCTTTTTCGGCTTCTCTTCAAAGGCCTGGATCCACTCGATCAGTCCTTCTTTGTCCGCATGGCCGCTTAATCCCGCCAGTTTCCGGATCTGTGCCCGCACCTGAATGGTCTCACCGAAAAGCTTTACCTCATCGGCACCCTCTACCAGCGCTCTGCCCAGGGTTCCCACGGACTGGTAACCCACGAAGAGAATCGTACATTCTTCTCTCCACAGGTTATGCTTCAGATGATGGCGGATACGTCCCGCATCACACATACCGGAAGCGGAAATGATGACCTTGGGGGTCTCGTCAAAATTGATGGCCTTGGATTCCTCACTGGTGATGGACAGCTTCAATCCCGAAAATGCAATGGGGTTGATGCCCTCTTTCACATATTCCATAGCCTCGTCATCAAAGCACTCATAACGATTCTCCTGAAATATACCGGTGGCCTCCACCGCCATGGGACTGTCCACATACACCGGGAAATCCTCATGTCCTTTGACCAGACGTCCCACCTTGATTTTCCGCAGGAAATACAGGATCTCCTGAGTACGGCCCACCGCAAAGGAAGGAATCACCACATTACCGCCACGATCCAGTGTCTCCTGCAGTACCTTTGTCAATTCCGCCACATAGTCTAGTTTGTCCTTGGGATGCATCCTGTCACCGTAGGTAGACTCCATGACCACATAATCCGCTTCTTTTGTGGGTGTGGGATCCTTCAACAGCGGCTGATGCTTGTTGCCGATATCGCCGGAAAATACGATCTTCTTCGTATTGCCGTCCTCTGTCAGCCAGACTTCGATGCTGGCAGACCCCAGCAGATGTCCGATGTCCGTGAAACGGATCTTCACGCCCTCGCACACTTCTACGATCGTATTGTAATGACAGGGAACCAGTCTGCGGATCACGCCGTCCGCATCCTCCATGGTATACAACGGTTCCACCACTGCATTGTTGGCAGAACGTTTTGCCTTGCGGTTCTTCCACTCTGCCTCAGCACTCTGGATATGCGCACAGTCACGTAGCATGATGCTGCACAGATCCGCCGTGGCATCCGTGGCATAGATCTGGCCTCTGAATCCTCTGGCATATAGAAGTGGCAGAAGTCCCGAATGATCCACATGGGCATGCGTCAGAAAGACATAATCGATCATGGATTCCGCCACCGGAAGCGGAACATTCTCAAATACATTGATGCCCTGCTCCATACCATAATCCACCAGAATATGCTTTCCGGCTACCTCAAGATAATGGCAGCTTCCTGTTACTTCATGGTCTGCCCCCACAAACACAAGTTTCATAGATTTACCTCCCGTTTTGTTAGTTTATTTTAAAGCATTGGCTGTTTCGTAGAACTGATAATAGATCCCTTTTTGTTCCATGAGCTGGTCGTGATTGCCTTCCTCCACAATGCCGTCATCCGTCAGCACCAGGATCCTGTCGGAATTGCGGATACTGGAAAGTCTGTGGGCGATAGTCAGAGTAGTACGCCCCTCCGACAATTCTCCCAGAGATTTTGCCACGGCAAACTCACTCTCATTGTCCAGTGCGGAAGTGGCCTCATCCAGAATGATGATGGGTGGATTTTTCAGAAATACTCTGGCAATACTGATCCGCTGTTTCTGTCCGCCGGACAGCTTTACACCCCGTTCTCCCACATAAGTATCATAACCGTCCTTCAGTCCCATGATGAATTCATGAGCCCCGGCACGCTTTGCCGCATTGATCACATCTTCTTTCGAAGCCCCGGGACGTCCATAAGCGATATTTTCATAGATCGTACCGGAGAAAAGATACACATCCTGCTGTACGATACCGATATTGCCCCGCAGACTCTTTAACGTAAAATGCTTAATGTCCTGGCCGTCCAACAGGATCCTGCCTTCTGAGACATCATAAAATCTCGGGATCAGATTGCACAGCGTTGTCTTACCACCACCGGAAGGACCGACGATGGCCACCTTTTCTCCCGCGTGGATCTGCAGGTTCAGATCGGTAAATACCTTGTTATGGTCATCCGGATATTCAAAGCTTACTTTTTCAAAAGAGATTTCTCCCTTCGGGTCCTTCAGTTCTATGGCATCTGGCTCATCGAAGATCTCGATATCCGCATCCACGATCTGTAAAAAGCGCTCGATACCGGTCATGCCCCGCTGGAACTGTTCGGCAAATTCGATGATACGCCGGATTGTTGCGATCAGGGTGGATATATACAGCATATATGCCACCAGGTCACCAGCGGCAATCCGTCCGTTTACCATAAAAATACCGCCTGCCACCAATACCACCAGATACATCAATCCGTCAAACAGCTTCACTGTGGTATTGAATGCCGCCATGTAACGGTAGGTCAGCTTCTTAATATCCAGAAAAGTGCCGTTATCTTTCTCAAACTTGACATTTTCCACCTCTTCATTGGTAAATGCCTTGACCACCTTATGGCCCAGCAGACTGTCCTCGATCCGGGCGTTCAGCTCTCCGATCTGGTTACGCTGCTTGCGAAAGGCACTTCGCATCCGGAAATTCAGGATCATGCACACACCGCACATCAGCGGCACGCACAGAAAGATCATCAATGTCAGCGGCAGATTGATATTTGCCAGAATGATAAAAGAGATTACGGTCTTGATTCCGGCGATGAAAAATTCTTCTGGGCAATGATGGGCGAATTCCGTCACATCAAACAGATCATTGGTGATCCGCCCCATGATCTGACCGACTTTGGTATTATTATAATAAGTATTGGACAGCTTCTGCAAATGGTTGTATGCATCTCTGCGCATGTCCGTCTCGATCTTCGCGCCCATGACGTGTCCCATATCGGACATATAGTAACTGGCGATGCAATCCACGATACGAAGTCCGAAATACAGAACTCCCAGTGAAAGTATGGTCTTCACCGACAGGGACGCAAGATCCCGCAGCCCTTCATTGGTAATGTAGCGCATAATTAACGGCAACACCAGTTCACAGACCGTGGTCAGTGCTGCACAGAACAGATCCATCCACAAGGTAAAACGGTATTTTTTAAAATAAGGTGCAAACCTGCGAAACAATTCGCGGGTGGAATATTGCTTGTTATCCATTGTTGTGTTCCTTTTATTTTGGTTGCAGAGCTATAGGTATTGTCCTTCTCCCACATAGAAGCGTACTTTTCCTTTTTGCTCATTTTTCTGGTCATAAAGTGTTTTGTCCGCAGCCGACAGGAAATCCCACACTCGGTTTGGTTCCTTCGGAATAGCACAGACACCACCCACGGAAATCGTAAGCCAGGGTTCCACAGAAGAGTCTTCATTGGGAATCTCACATTCCCGGATGCCCATACATAGCTGTCTTGCATGTTCCTCTGCATACTCCCTGTCACGTCCCGTCATGACCACCAGGAATTCATCTCCGCCGTAACGCGCCACATAGTCCTCCGGAAAACATTTTTTCAGAGTATCCGCTACCGCGCAGATTCCTTCATCTCCCCTTCCATGTCCATAGCGATCATTCAACTGTTTGAAATGGTCAATATCCAGGAACAGAATGCCCAGTTCCTTCTCATTCAGAAGACAGTCTTCAAACACATCCTCCAGATAACGATTCAGGCTTCTCTTATTATAGAGTCCGGTCAGTTCGTCATGATCCGCCTGATACAACAGCCGGTTTCTCTTGCGTTCCTGTTCCTTCTGCTCCTCTTCTGCTGTCTGTAATCGTTTTCTGAGTTCCATCATATACATGACCTGACTGTTTTCTGTCAGTTCCCAGCTGTCCTTTAGATGGAAAAAGGTATCCGCGCTCTGTTTGAATTCTTCCGGAGTCATCCTGGAACTGCAATAACGCATCCGCAGAGACAAAAGCTGCAATAGCAGACTCTTGTTCTGTTCAATGGCAGCCTTTGGTTCCAGACAGTTCAATACTTCCTCTATCTGTTCCGGTTTGCCTATCTTTTCCACATATTGCAGCAGATTCTGAATACTGTCGTATTCGGAAGAGACCTGTGTCATATCCTCTAATGCCATTACCGCTGTACGTACATGCTCTTCTGCCTTCTTCCGGTCTCCGTTTCGCTCCGCCAGATGAGCCAGAAATACATTGACACCCAGCCTTGTCTCACGTATGACCTCCTCGCTCTGCCCGGTCTCTTCCAGTTTACACAGTACCTTTTCCGCCTCGTCATCCATATGCAGATGCAGCAGGCAGCATCCGTACTCTGCCAGCATTTTCCGGAAATTGATCCTGCTGTATGTACTGTTGTCATCCGCCTGTTCAAATTCGCGGATACATTCCGCATGGCACTGCACAGCTCTTTCATAAGCTCCTATGAGATAATACGCATCCGACATATTGCTCAGTACAATGCTGTGCACCATCTTATCATCGTATTTTTCCGTATAATCCAATGCTTTATCGTACTGTTCCATGGCCAGCGACAGGTTGTTCTGCATATGTGCCACAATACCGATCATATTGTACACTCTGGCTACATGATGCTCCAGATCCGTTCCCAGAAGACACCTGACGCTCTCATCCAGATAATGCAGGCAGCCCTCCTGATTCCCTGTTGTCAGTTGATAAAAGGCAGCAAAATAGCAGATCCATCCGTGGATTCCCTTATCATCCTGTTCTGTCACAGAGGTAAGTGCCTGCTCCAGAGTCTCCCAGGTAAAAGGAATTCCGTCTGTCATCTGCTGATTCAGGCGTTCTGCTGTCTCTAACATTTGCTGTCTCGTTGCGCTCATATCTATATCCATACCGTCCTGTTATTCTATGTCAATTCCGCAAATCACGGTTCGCCGGTTCCTATGCCCAGCCCGGTGGGCATAATCTATATTACTTATTATTGTATTATTTTATATCGCAGTACGCAAGTTTTTTTCCTGAATAAAATGTTTCCCAATCTCCCGCAAAAATGTTAAAATGGAGTTATATTTCGTAAGCTAGTACAAAAAGGCATGGTTATTTCTATGGAAAATATAACAGTTAATAAAGAGTTTCATGAACTGCATTTTGACAGCATCCAGGCTTTACGCGGTCTGGCTGCTCTTTTTGTGGTATTTCAGCATGTCCGTTTTCTGAACTTCGGAGCTTTCGGTGTGGACATCTTTTTTTGTATCAGCGGGTTCATGATCATGTTTACCACGGAAAAAAGTACCAAATATTTCTTCCGCAAACGCCTGGTCCGGATTCTTCCGCTCTACTACCTGATGACACTGGGAACCTATTTGTTGCTGTTGTTGTTTCCTTCCATGTTCCAACAGACCAGACACGATTTTTCCTATCTGGTCAAAAGTCTGCTGTTTATTCCTTTTGATATCGGCAGCGGAGCGATCCAGCCTTTGGTACGGATCGGCTGGACTATCAACTGTGAAATGCTGTTCTATCTGCTGTTTTTCGTTGCTTTTCACATCAGCATGAAATACCGCGGTCTGATCTGCAGCGCATTTCTGGTGATTCTGGTGGGAATGGTACAGATATTTGCTCCGGCGATCTCGTCCTGGCATTCTCCGATAGGTAATGTCCTTTCTCCTTTCCTCATTTTTTACGGAGATCCTGTCATGCTGGAATTTCTCTTCGGAATTCTGGCTTACTATCTGCTGCGGTATTTGTATCGCAGGCATACCCTTCATCCGGTTTCGCGGACAGTAAGCCTCGTATCCGCGGTATGTATCCCGGTAATCTTTTGTCTGCTTGCTTACTTTACGCCCCGGATCAATGTGATTGGGTTCCTCAGGCTTCCCCAGTGGGGGCTCCCGGCTCTGCTATTGTTAATCCTTGCTTTTCTCGCAGGCCTGCAGCTTTCCATGCCCCGCTTTTTTGTGCAGTTGGGAAATATCAGCTATTCCCTGTATCTGGTACACTACTATCCGGTTATGTTTCTGGACCGTGTGGTATTTGACTTTTCCACCCTATCCGTATTGTCTGTTGTCGGACTGATCGTAAGCGTTGTAATAAGCATTGTTCTGGCTTATCTGTGCTGGATCCTGATAGAGCGGAAATTCACTGGATGGCTGCGTAGAATACTGCTGCGTTAATTGTATATGCAATTTATAAAAAAGATGCACACTTTTTTTATTGACATTTCCGGAGCCCTATAGTATATTATAACTTGTCCGTAAGATATGCGCGAGTGGCTCAGCGGTGGAGCACCTCCTTGCCAAGGAGGGGGTCGCGGGTTCGATCCCCGTCTCGCGCTCTCATGAAAAAAAGAACGATACCAAATCGGTATCGTTCTTTTTTTCGAGCCCTGCTAGGGCTCGAAAGTTCGATGTCTACGCTCCGCTCCGGTCCGCGCAGTCCGAGGTCCCCCGGACCTCGTGCGCCGTCTCGCGCTTCTTTTATTTGCATCGGAAGCCTTGATTTTACAGGGTTTCCACTCTTTTTGTGTCTGCATGAAATTGTAGACAGCTGATTCTACAACGAATGTGGTTAAAACTAAAAAAGCCACCACAAAATGGTGACTCAATAACATAAGCAAGAAACCATCCGGCAGGCGTCGCCTCTCCTGCATCTCTTTTGACCCATAGGGTGCGTGGTTGCAACGAAATTTACCACCTCGGATAGTTCCTCTCTTATTGTATATATTGTATATAGATTATACCCTGTTTATTTCCTACTGTAAAGAATTTCTTTATTTCGCAAGTAATTCTGCAATCTTCTCTCACTAATTTTCCAGCATGAAATCACAGAATTTTTATATCCATGTTCATCCCCCGAAGTACATAATCTTAATACAATCTATAAAAAACCTTCTTCCGTTTGTATTCTTTTAATAATCAGTCCCGTATATGCATGCTTATCCCTAATAATATAATCCGGGGTACTTATTGTCTCCTGTATATTTTTCAATACTTTATTATATGCCTCTGGATGTCTGTCCTTAATATGTTGAATCTGATTTTCTGTGATAATAACCTCGTCGGTAATAATATCCTCTGTTATACATTTATATATTTTTTGATTTATTTTTCCTATGCTATACACTTCACTCTTTTCACCACCTTCATTTTAACTTCATGTTTCTTTCTTCCATTCACGTCTCTGGGAAAACGACTATAGATCGCTAGTCAACGATATGAGAATTTGTAAGAGAAATATTGCTCTTATTGCTAAGATAACATGAACGGCAATTTTTTACAAGAAAAAAGACGACTGCACTCACATGCAATCGTCTTCTATCTTCTTTACTGTTCCAGTTTATCCGCATATTTGATACGGTAGATTCTCCGCAGGGAATCATTGATGCGTTCCTCGGAAATGGTGCCGTTCTGTACAGCCTCCAATACTCCGTTGTATGCCGTCTCAAAATTCTCCGGTGCATAGATCATATCACAGCCTGCGCGAAGTGCCAGTACCGCAGCTTCATCTGCTCCATAGTAATTGGAGATTGCAGCCTCATTCATGGCTCCGGACACGATCACACCGCGGAAATTCAGTTCATTTCTTAAAATATCCGTTACCACCGCGCTGGAGAACGTGCAGGGGGTATTGTCTCCGGTCAGGGAAGATGACGCCATATTACTGATGCGGATCATTTTGGTCATGCCATTGTCGATACAAGTCTGGAAAACCACAAATTCATTGGCTCTGAAATCTTCCGCACTTCTGTCTGTAGATGCCATGCCGTCCTTCGTGCTCTGGGTACTGCTGCCGATACCAGGGAACTGTCCGATACATGCGGTCACCTTCTGCTCCTGTAATCCTGCCTGCATATATCCTACAAAGGATGCCACATTGTCCACTTCCGATCCGTAAGAACTGCTGCCTGCCGCATTTCCATCCACTACACTGAGATCTGCAGAAGGTGCGAAATCAAGATTAAAGCCCAGCTCTGCCAGATAAGTTCCCACCGTGGTTCCCGCTAGGTACGCATTGTTGGTATCTCCGGTAGCCCCGATGCTCTGGGGTGTGTCCACTTTAGTGCCAAGGCCTGCCGCAGCTACCGCATCTGTATCGCTTCCCTCTCCGTCAATGGCAATAAACAGGGGATAGCTGGTATATAATTTGGTATTATCGATCATCTGCTTCAGCTGATCTGCAGACTGGATGTTTTTCGCAGCGTATACGATTCCACCTACCGGGTATTGGGATAACGCATCCTTGGTACCGTCTCCCGCCTGTACTGCCGCAGACACACCGGTGATCGATTCCGGCGTCGTAATGAATAATCCGGCTACCTTATCTTCCAGAGGCATGTTCTGGATGATTGCCTCATTGATAATGGTATCCAGCTTCTGCTCATCCGTGAGTTCCACCACTGTCTCCTGGCTTTCCGTCGGCGCCTGGATTGTCTCCTCATCCGAAAGGATCTCATCCACCTTGTTCTGCTGTTCTTCCTGATTACGACTCATGCTGGTAATCTTGCTTACAGCAAAAGCAATTCCCACCGCCAGCAACAGGATCATAATACCTACGGCCGTATATGCAATGATCTGATTTCTCTGTCTTCTCTTATGTCTGAGTTCTCTTTTGTCCTGCTGATTCTGTTCGTTTGTGTCCATTTTCATAACTCCTCTATCTGTACTATTCTTCTATTGTACATGATATCGGTAGGTTTTTCCACTGGAAAATTGTACAACTATCTGGCGAAGCAGCCTCAGATGAGCAAACAACAAGCAATCTTGTTGTTCAGGAAAGCATCGAAGATGCGATTTTGCGGATGAGGCTCTGAATAGTTGTTCAATATTAAGAGAGCGTACCGATCATTCTTTCAATCAGTACGCTCTCTCAGACTACAGGCTCCAATGGCTTGCCCTCTCTTTCTTAAATTTGATCTTCCATTTTGTCTTTTGTTCTCTTTCCACTTTTCTTTTGTACGGATGTACTGTAATGTGAGATAATTTTTATCTTCTGTTGTTCATTACTTTTTCTTCTGTGTACTTGATGTTCTCTATGTAAATTGGTTCTCTTTGGTAGTTCTATTCAGTTGTACATCATGGAAGATTGTGGTAGGACTTTAATTGTTAGGTGGACTGTACCTCTCTTTCTATAGATTCTTTTGTACTTCTCTCCCAACCTTCTTTGTTGGGTTGTTCCGTTTCTCTTTTGTTAAGTCTAATATAATACATGCTTGTACATTTGTCAACACATTTCTCGAAATATTTTAATTTATTTCTGTCTCTTATACACATCTCCGAGCCCACGAGACCGGAGCCTATCTC
>ERZ1027125.720-NODE-720-length-12647-cov-5.972602_pt1 | contig 12647 bp, 12 predicted proteins | sample MGYA00519249_ERZ1027125 | MGnify/ENA primary metagenome ERZ1027125 (study PRJEB26926, sample SAMN06164580) | human gut metagenome | biome: ENVO:00009003; feature: ENVO:2100002; material: ENVO:00002003 | host: Homo sapiens | place: USA | collected 2012 ... | reverse complement strand
GCCCCCTCGACCCCTACAAGCCTTTTTGCGAAGAGTCTTGACCCAAAAAGCTGGTTATTGACAGGAGCTTTTATTTTTGTGAGTAATTTTAATATACCTCTCCAATATAGAAGCTTGAATACTCACACTTACAACAAAGTAAAAGCTCTTGCCAAGGCTGATGTCGGTGAAGCTATGCAACAAAGAAAAAGCCGCGGCTAGTTGATTCGTCGCCCCAACGAAAGTTCGGCGTGAATACAAAAAAAGAGCCTCACACGGTGTGAGGCGAAAAATGAAATAAAATAAAACTATGTGTAGAACAAAAGAAAGGAGACAACAAAACGGATGTTAACATCAAACATTGCTGAATGATTCATTTAACACCATTTAAATTATACACCATCTTGCAATATTCGTCAAGCACATTGGCAAAATATATTTTTTTGTTCATACATTTTGGCGAAATGCACAAAAATCATTGTAATTTTTCTGTAACTATTAACCGTATGATTTGTATTTATTTTAATAAATAATAAACCGAATTTGTGAAAGATATTTGCATTATGTGATATTTTGTGTTATAATATAAACAAATAAATATCAATTTACTGAGAAAGGGCTTTAATAATATGAAGGACGGATTTATAAAGGTCGCCGCCTGCACTCCTGATATAAGAGTGGCGGACGTAGAATACAATACGGGTCGTATTCTGAAAATGGCGGGAGACGCCGCCGGGAAAGGCGTAAAGATATGTGTTTTCCCCGAGCTGTGCATTACGGGCTACACCTGTCAGGATCTTTTTTTTCAGGACGTGCTGCTGGACGCGGCTATGCGCGCCTGTGTGAAGATAGCAAATGAAACGGCAGAGTACGATATGCTTATTGCAGTAGGTCTGCCTGTAAGGGCGAACGGAAAGATATATAATTGTGCGGCGGTCATCAATAACGGCGAAATAATGGCTTTTGTTCCCAAAACTCATTTGCCGAATTATAACGAGTTTTACGAGGCAAGACATTTTGCACCGTATAGGGGTTCCGGGGAGTTTATAGATCTTACGGAGTTTTTTGACGACGGCAAATTCCACGGTGTGGAGATGGATCAGGGACTTGTCAGATTTAAGGATTATCCTATGCTCACGGTAGGCTTTGAGATATGTGAAGATCTGTGGGTAGCAGATCCCGTATCTAATTATCTTGCAAAAGCAGGCGCAAATATAATCTGCAATCTTTCTGCGTCGAATGAGGTCATCGGTAAGGAACAGTACCGCCGTCAGCTTGTTTCCAACCAGTCGGCAAGGCTTGTGGCAGGTTATATTTACTGCTCGGCGGGCAACGGAGAATCTACGCAGGATATGGTATTTTCGGGACACAATCTCATTGCGGAAAACGGCAGTATATTAGCCGAAAGCAAGCTCTTTGAAAACGGCATTACGGTTTCGGAAATAGATCTGAAAAAGCTTGCCTTTGAACGCAGAAAGCTTTCGACATATCCCGAAAAAATGCCGTACTATGAAAATCCCGAAAACAACATTAAGGGAAATATCCCTACCTATTTGCTCAATACTAGCATAGGCGTTGAAGATACCGTTCTTACACGCTATATCTCCAAAACTCCGTTTATCCCCTCCGACCGTGCGGAGCGTGACGAACGCTGTCACCTTATCCTGCAAATGCAGTCGCACGGACTGATGAAAAGAATTGCTCACACTCATGCGCAGTCGGCGGTCATTGGTATTTCGGGAGGACTGGACTCTACGCTTGCCCTGCTCGTGTGCATTATGGCGATGGACTTGCTGAAACGTCCGCACACAGACATAGTAGCCGTGACAATGCCCTGCTTCGGCACTACAAAGCGCACACGCTCAAATGCGCAGATACTATGCGAGGCGCTGGGTGTGACTTTCCGTGAGGTGGATATATCAAAGTCGGTCTTACAGCATTTCGAGGATATAGGTCACGACTACGACAACCACAATGTAGTATTTGAAAACGGTCAGGCAAGGGAACGCACTAAGGTGCTGATGAACGTTGCCAATCAGGTGAACGGCCTGGTAGTCGGCACAGGCGACCTGTCGGAGCTTGCGCTCGGCTGGGCTACCTACAACGGCGACCATATGTCGATGTACGGCGTAAACGCTTCCGTACCGAAAACGCTCGTAAGACATATCGTAAAGTATTATGCCGATACCTGCGGATATGCTCCGCTTGCCGACGTATTAAACGACATTCTCGATACGCCGGTATCTCCCGAGCTGCTGCCTACTGACGAAAGCGGTACGGAAATGACGCAGAAAACGGAGGACTTAGTCGGACCCTACGAGCTTCACGATTTCTTCCTGTATCATGCAATACGCTGGGGCTGCGAACCCGAAAAGGTAAAGCGGCTCGCCATGTACGCATTCGGCAGCGACTACAGCGAGGAAGTGATAACCCACTGGCTGAAGGTTTTCTTCCGCCGGTTCTTCTCCCAGCAGTTCAAGCGAAGCTGTCTGCCCGACGGCGCAAAAATAGGTTCGGTAACGCTCTCGCCCAGAGGCGACTGGAGAATGCCCAGCGACGCTGTGGGTGCGCTATGGGATATAGACCGATAAGATCAATAAAGGCAATACTGCGTTTTGCAGCATTGCCTTTAGTTTTATTTTAGCTTGTTTTTGATCTTAGTGCGTATCCAGACTATAAGGATTATCACTGCCAGAAGTATGACTGCCATTGCGACATACAGCGCGGGCATTAGCCTGTCGCGCAGATCGTCCATGCCGCTCCTGCCGTCGTCTGAAAATGCAGGAGCGACAGAGTCGGTTATCGAATCTATTTCCGTGCTGTCATTTTCCGCTTCGGATATCTCTTCGTATTCCGAATCGTACTCGTCGGTTTCGGATGTGTAGCTTTCCTCGCTCTCGCTGTCCTCCCCGTATTCCCGATAAATATTCACCGTATATACGTTTGAGGTCTTGCCGTCGGCTGATGTTACCGTTATGGTACGCTGGTTCATACCGTCGACGAGATAAAGTGCGCCCTCATACCATATGGTATCGGTCTCGTCGGCTGTCACGCCCTCCATCTCAAAGGTGATTAGATCGTGCGGAACAGTCACGGTATAGTTGTAGATACCGGGGGAAAACGCCGGTCTGAGCTCTCCGTTCTCTATGGTAAGCGAGCTTAGCACAGCCGTCAGCTCTCCGCTCGGCTGAGAGCTGCTGCCGTTGTCGGAGGAATCGGTATTTTGCGTGCCTGCGCCGATAGTCACTGTGGCGTAAGCCGTAACTGAATGGCTCAGGCTTTCTCCGTCGGGAGATAGGATAGATGCATTTGTTAAATTAAGCTGGGACGAGCTTTCTTTCAGCGCTTTGAATTTTAGATCAAGCGTCATTTCGGAGGACTCCTCGGAGGGAAAATCCCTTATAGTAAGAATACCGCCGCCGCCCGAAGTCCCGTCGCCGCTGATAAACTGCATACAGCTTTCGTCGTAAGTTACCGCCGCCTGTACCGTGCCTATATTACTGTCTGCCGTAAACTGTACCGATACGGTAAATTCCTCGCCCGAGGGTACAGCCCCGTCGGGAATGTAAAAGTAGCCGTGCGCCTCTGCGTGAGCTTTTATCGGCAGCAGGAACAGTGTCATTAAAATTATGCAGAATGCAGGCAGGACGGTCGCTACAGACAGTGAAGCCGCTTTTCTGTACGTCATTAGTCATTTTCCTTTCTGCTGTTGTCTGTTGTTTGTAATTATATGTATCATTATTATAATATATTTTGCCCTCTAAGTCAATATTTCAGCTGTGTACCAAGGCTTTTTAACACTACTATTTGTAAAAAACCACTTAGAAAATGTGCTGTGAATTGTATGATCCTACAAAAATTATTATAAACTATTGACAAAATGGGCGTGCGGATATATAATCTAAGTGTACTACTACAGATAGTGCACTTAGTACAGATGGTACGGTGCGCTGCTGATATATATAAATACATTGTAGTCGCAAGAACAGCGGAAAAGAAACAACAAGACAGAAAGGAGTGTTTGCAGACCGATGATAACGCTTGACGTTACGGGCAGGACCCCTATCTATGAGCAGATATGCAGGAGCATATGCTCGGAGATAGCGAAAGGACTGCTAAAGGAAAATGATAAGCTTCCGGGTGCGAGAGCCTTGGCTAAGGACTTGGGGCTTAACCCGAATACTGTTGCAAAGGCATACAGCAGACTTGAGCACGACGGGATAATTTATTCCGTATCCGGCAAGGGCTGCTTTGTTTCAGGCAGGCAGGGTATTGCGGAGAGTATGCTCACGGCAGGCTTTGAGCAGAAGACCGAAGAGGCGATCGACGGAGGGGTAAGTCCCCAGACGCTGATCTCGATCGTCAATCGGGTCTACGAGCAAAAAATGAATGGAGGAGGAGAAAAAGCATGATAGAATTAAAGAACGTTTCCATGCTTTTCGGCTCGGGTAAGTCTGATGAGGGCTTTCGTGCGCTTGACGACGTAAGCCTTACTATACCTAAGGGCTGCGTATACGGATTTCTGGGGTCTAACGGCGCGGGCAAAAGCACGCTTATGAGAATGATGTGCGGCGTGTATAAGACAGACGAGGGAAGTATAACCATAGACGGCGAAGAGGTGTACGACAACCCGGCGGCGAAGTCCAAGATATTCTTTGTAAACGACGAAACGGTGCAGTATACGAACTTTACGTTCAAGGAACTTAAAAATTATTATGCAGATCTGTATGAAAACTTCTCGGACGAGGTGTTTGACAGACTTTCCGGTAAGCTTAATCTCCCTATGAACAAAAAGCTTTCGGAGTTCTCCAAGGGTATGAAAAGACAGGCGATAGTTATAATCGGACTGTCCTGCATGACGGAATACCTGATGCTCGACGAGGCTTTCGACGGACTTGATCCCGCTATGAGGAAGATAGTCAAGGATATGATAGTGGACGAAATGCTTGACAGGGACGCCGCTATTATCGTGTCCTCGCACAATATCGCCGAGATAAACGAGCTGTGCGACCGGGCTATGCTGATACACAAGGGAAAGCTGATATTCGCCGACGAGATAGATGAGATAAAGGGCAGCTTCCGCAAGATACAGATAGCTTCGGGAAAAAGGCGGATATCAAGAGAAGATATAGAGGGAGCAGGCATAAACGTTATGCAGTACAGCTCGCTCGGAAGCGTTTCGCAGGTGATCGTGAGAGGTTCGGAGGAGAGCATAATGGCGCAGATGAAAACGCTCGCTCCAGATATTCTGGAGATCATACCGCTGACATTGGAAGAGATATTTATTTACGAACTGGAGGTGAGAGGCTATGGCAGCAGCGTCATTAAAGAGGATTAACCGTGCCGCAAGGAGCGAGCTGAGAACGCACGATAAGATATTTTCTATAATAATGATACTTATGGGCGTGGCGGCATTATCGTTTTTTGCAGGAGCGGACCATACCTCGGGAAGTCGTACTATAATGCCGGACGAAGGTGTTGAAAGGGTAGTTGAAGAGTATGAATATGTATATCCGTCGCCTTTTGCTATGGTTATTGCCGTTATTGCCGCACTGTGCGGAGTAATTGTGGTGATAAATATTTTCAAGGATATGCACAATAAGCAGATATGCGACATACAGCACTCTGCGCCGCTGAGCGCAAACGAGAGATTTCTCTCTAAGATAGAAGCTCTGCTGATAATACACATACTTCCGATAATTGTTTTCAGCGCAGTTGCTATTATAATATTCCTCCTGCGTTTCTCAGACGCGGAGGGAGCAAAGGAGATAGCGGCGTATTCGTTTATGGTGATAGTAAACATCACGCTTTTTACCGACGCCGTGACCTTATTATGTACCTGCTGCTGCGGAACTCATGTTGAAAGCGCATATATGTCCGTTATCACGCTGGGCTGTCTGTCGGTTCTTCCTATAGTTTTTGTAAATCAGGTAGTGAATAATTTTTCAGGCTATAACTATACGGATCCGGGTATATTCAAATACTGGACGTACAGCTCGGCGGTACTTATATTTGACGATGAAAAAATCAGTTCGGCTGTTCTGCCTACTGTAGTGAGCTGTCTGCTGTCCGTCGCTCTGATGGCGGTCACGCTGCTCATTTACCGCAGACGTGACGCAAGGACAGTCGGAAAGACCATAGTTTTCCGCACATATTTCGAGCTGTTTATGCTGATGGGTCTGTTCACGCTGTTTACCGTATTCTCCTTTACGGATTTTACCGGAATGGGTATAGTGATCTCAATGCTGATATATATCATTATTAATATCATAGTGGTTCGGTCAAAGACGAATCTGAAAACGATAATGATATGGTTCGGGAAGTATGCGGCGTCGCTGGCGCTGTTTATGGGAATAATTTTCATAGGTTACTTTACCGACTGCTTCGGATACAGAAAGAGCGTCGATCTGTCGTCTGTCGATACGGTGAGCGTTTACGGAGATATTACTACCTATGCTCCTGAAAATGAAATTTATTATAATACGATACATTCTTACTATTCTCCCGAAGATCTGTCTGCCGAGGAAGCGGGAAAGCTCATAGACGAGGTAGAGGATTGTATACACAGCAGAGAGAAGTCAGCGGCAGACGTTATGAATAAGATATTCGGTTCTTCCGGAATCTACAATAATGATATGAATTTACAGGTAGACGCCGACGAATATGATACTCGGAATGTTTATATTCAACTGTTTGATCAGTCTATGAATGTAGACGATAAAACCGCAGAGAAACTCATGGAGATATTTAAGTCCTACGGGCTGGACGAGTTTGAAGAAAATGATTATTACAACTATGAGGACGGTTACGCCTATGAAAAAAGATGACGGTACGGCGTAAAGGCATGAAATAATAGAAAATCCTGTTCCGAGATCAAAATCGGAGCAGGATTTTTTATACCATAGGGGCGAACTATGTTCGTCCGTTAAGTGATGTGATTTTATAATCGGGCAGTGTGGATTTATGCTCAGACCATCGCCCCTACTATATGATATTTCTGATAATACCGAAAAGTACTAAAATTATAACGCAGCAAATTATTATAGCATTATACGCTTTGCTATCCTTCTCCAGCCATTTAGGCATAAAAACAAGCTTTATAGCGAGCAGCGCAAGCAGTAACGGAAGCATAAAAAACAGCGCGCAATTATACCTCACAGCCGCTGCGAAATCCAGCCGTGCGGCGGACATCAGCATATGCGTGATTCCGCAGCCGGGACATTTCAGTCCGGTTATCTCATGAAAGAGGCAGGGTATGGACAGACCGGTGAGCCTTACAAAAAAGTAGTAGCCCAGCAGGACGGCTGCGCATACCGACGTCTGCTTTATTAATTTTATTCTTTTTTCAGCTGTTTGGGATCTATTCATTCGCTTCGTGAACCCCTTGTTAATAAAAGCGGCATTGACAAACAATGCCGCTTTTGAAATTGTATATCTTGTAAGACAGATAGCGTGAATCACATAGACATAGACATATTATTAAGCTCGTTCTGCATAAGGCAATAAGAAACTATGCTCAGACCGCATATCGAAAGAATGAGATAAAGAACGGCATTGCTGCTGGAGGGCATACCTCTTTGCAGATTGTAGTTGTCGATTATCTCTCCTCTTTTATACATCCAGTACCATGAGTAGATACCGCAGGTGATAAGAGTAAGCAGGATAGCCATACCGCCCGTGGTGGCGTTGGGATCTCCGGAAAGTTTATTGGTATCCTCGGTGAGGGTATAGAACCAGTACAGACCGTAAATACCGCAGGTCACGATCGAGAGAAGTATGCAGGTGACTATGCTCCTGTTCTGAATGCCCATAGCCGAGCCGTATACAGGCTGTGCGTTGAACGGCTGCTGAGAATTAAACTGCTGTGCGTTTCCGTACTGCGAGTTGTTGGCGTTATACTGATTAAAGCCCTGATTCTGTGCCTGGGGCTGTTCCAGAGGAGTGCCGCAGGTACTGCAAAACTTCTGTCCGTCGGGATTCTGTGCTCCGCAGCTTTTGCAAAACATAGTGATCAATTCCTTTCGTGTTTCATGTTTTATTCTTTCATATTCTTATGTAATAAGCGGCCGATCGGTTAGTACAACACCGACGCTGTGTGCTTACAATGTAATTATATCATACGCATATCTTCTTGTCAATATGAAAATGGGCAAAATTATGTTTTTCACTGATAATATATCATTTTAAAAGTGCTTGACAAATACATTACTTCATGCTATAATATAAATAGAAAAGGGCAAACCAGCAGACGGTTGTCCTCGTGTTAGTTATTTAAAAATAACCGCTACTTTTGGACGAGGGCGGTTATTTTTTTATGTTCTTAATCAGCTCGCAAAGAGCAACTATGAACGCTGTAGCCAAAGCTAAGAGAAGAATCTCCGTTATCGCCATGCTATCAACCTCCTCTCTCCGCTGACAATTTCACATAGCCGAAGCCGTGATACTCATGCCGTGTGCGAATAAAGAGGACCGTCTGAACAAAGTTCAGACCACCGCCTACCGTTTAGGTTTACCCTTGCTTTCGATTATAGCATATTTGTCGGAGTTTGTCAATTGCATATGCCTTTTTGTTTCTGCCAACCCGATCTAAAAATCGTCCCGGCAAAAATGCAGCAAAGTAAAAGCTCCTGCCAAGGCTGATGTCGATAGAGCTATGCGGCAAAGAAAAAGCCGCGGACGGTCAATCTGTCGTCCCGACAAAAGTTTGGCGTGACCTAAAAAACTATTGATTTTATTCCATCTCTGTGGTATAATATTCTAAGACAAATATACACATCCGACATCAAAACGACCAAAGGAGAATTAATTATGCCTGAGCGCATAACAAGAAAGGACAAAACAAAAACTAAGAACATAGGCAGACCGTATATACAGTACGTTTCGCTGCTGATTATATCTGTTATAATAAGCTCGCTGACCGCTATGCTGTTTATTCTTATAACAGCATCGTCAGTGGCGGCGGCGGTTTCATTTATCTGCGCCGCAGTTCTCTGCCTCTTGCCTGCCTTTGTCTGCAAATGCTATACCGTATTCAGACGTCTGCGTATACATACGGAGGCTCTTGTAATATGTATTGTCGGTTTTTTGCTTTCACTTCCGCTAGCCTGTTCTTATTACATAAGTCACGGCTACGATCTGAGAGTTTACCGATATATGAAGCAGACTCCTGCGGATATTTACTACTTCGGAGGATATGAGCAGTTCTGCGAGGACTATGCCGACGCAGCGGACTTTATGAGGCAGATGCAGACGGCTCCCGCCTCGATAGTTTTAGAGGATATGAGCGAGGAAAAGCTGAGCAGCCTTTCCTCCGACGAGATAAAGACCATCAATAACGAAAGCCTGTGGGACTACTGTGGCTTTAACGATATTTTAGGCGGCACTGCCGAGGAGACGGAGAGGTCTATGGAAAAATCGGCGGAGCTGGACGCTTACGAGTTTACCTTTTCCTACCGACCGCTGCACGCTAAAACTACAGGCTACTTATTAACTCACCCGTCGCTGCTTATCGAGGAGATATCCGACCCGTCACAGCTGTGCATAAGACCCGTTACGCTTATATTCTTTTTCGCAGTGCAGCTTATTGCCTACAGAGTTATAATTTTCAACTTCGAGGTGGATAAAAACCGTGAACTGAGGTTCGTGATACGGCGAAGACGAAGCTCGGAGAGGCAGCGTGCTGAATAATGGAAACTTTTAAGTCCGTGCTGATAAACCGTTCCCCGCAATGGAACTTGAAAATACTTCTTGTTTTTATAATTTCCATATTGGCTCTGCTGAAAATATGCTTTGCGGGAAAAACCGGCAGAGCCAAGACCTGCGGCATGGTTATGTTGTGGTGCTATATTTATAATGTGCTTGTTACCACACTGCTTATGAGAACTCCATCCGAGGAGATAAGGTATACTCTTGAGGTGAGATTTATACGGCAGGTATTTGAAGAGCACAGCGAATTTGCCGCAAGCGAGGCTTTCCTTAATTTTCTGCTTCTGATGCCTATAGGCGCATTTATGCCTGTTCTTTTTAAGAAGCGCGGATTTGTGAAAACCGCCGTTTTCGGATTTGCATTTACACTGTTTATTGAAACTACGCAGCTTATTACGCACCTGGGGGAGTTTCAGACTGACGATATACTGCTCAACACTTTGGGATGCTGGATCGGGGCGGCCGCGTTGTACACCGCAGACAAGCTTACAGCGGTTTATTATAAAAGAAAAGACGGTCGCTCCGCTGCCAAAATGCCGTAAAAACAACAAATTCAGATAAAATATAGCAGATTAGTAGGAAAATTTATAAATAATTTTTTAAATAGGTTGCATTTTATAGAAAAATGGTATATAATATAAGCAGTAGCTAACCTCGTACGTTTTGTCGTGCGATAATTGCTTTCAGGCTTAAAAGGAAAGGATTGTTAATATGGAAAAACGTTTTGTATACGCCGATAATGCGGCGACAACTCGTGTTACACAGAATGTACTGGACGTAATGCTGCCGCTCTTTACAGAGGGCTACGGCAACGCTTCCAGCATATATACGCTCGGCATGGACGCGGCGAAAAAGGTTCTCTCCTGCCGTGAGGCTGTGGCTTCGGCTCTTGGCGCAAAGACCAATGAGATATACTTTACTGCCGGCGGCTCGGAATCGGATAACTGGGCTGTAAAGGGTGCTGCCGAGCTGGGCGAGCGCAAGGGAAAAAAGCACATAATCACTACGGCAGTGGAGCATCACGCTATCCTGCACACTTGCGAATATCTTGAAAAGCACGGCTTTGAGGTAACCTATCTGCCCGTTGACGAATACGGCAGAGTTACTGCACAGCAGGTAGCCGACGCTATCCGTGAGGATACCTGCTTAGTTACCGTCATGTTTGCCAATAATGAGATAGGAACTATAATGCCGATAGCGGAGATAGGCGCGGTCTGCAAGGAAAGGAAGGTGACCTTCCACACCGACGCAGTACAGGCGGTAGGTCATATCGATATCGACGTTAAGGCTATGAATATCGATATGCTCTCGCTGTCCGGTCATAAGATCCACGCTCCGAAGGGCGTAGGAGCGCTTTATATCAGAACGGGTATCGTACTGCCGAACCTTATCGCAGGCGGCGCACAGGAGAGAGGCAAGCGAGCCGGAACGGAAAATGTCCCCGGTATCGCAGGACTTGCCGAGGCTGTAAAGACTGCCTGTGCAGATATTTCTGAAAAGACGGCAAGGGTCTCCGCTATGAGGGACAGGCTTATCGAGGGGATACTTAAAATACCTCAGACCAGACTGAACGGTCATCCTGCTGACAGACTTTCCGGAAACGTGAATATCTCAATAAGAGGTATAGAGGGAGAAAGCTTATTGCTTATGCTCGACCTGAACGGCATATGCGCCTCGTCGGGTTCTGCCTGCACATCGGGTTCTCTCGATCCGTCGCACGTTCTGCTCGCAATAGGTCTGCCGCACGAGATAGCGCACGGAAGCCTGCGTCTTTCCATAGGCGAGGATACTACTGACGAGGATATCGACTACATTCTCGAAGTAGTGCCGAAGGTAGTTGACAGACTGAGAGCCATGTCGCCGCTGTGGGAAACTATCTGCAAAAAGGAAAATCTGAACAGCGACGGTACGCCTAAAGCGTAAGCGCATAAAGTTTAGCTGATATACAAAAGGAGTAATAAAAGATGATTTACAGTGAAAAGGTAATGGATCATTACGCAAATCCCAGAAACGTCGGAGAGATCGAGAATGCCGACGGCGTAGGCGAGGTAGGAAACGCCAAGTGCGGCGATATCATGAAGATATATCTTAAAATAGACGACGGCATAATTACCGACGTAAAGTTCAAGACCTTCGGCTGCGGCGCTGCTATCGCCACCTCGTCTATGGCTACCGAGCTTATCAAGGGCAAGCCTGTAGAGGAGGCCGTAAAGCTTTCAAACAAAGCTGTTATCGAGGCTCTCGACGGTCTGCCCCCTGCAAAGCTTCACTGCTCGGTGCTTGCGGAGCAGGCTACCAAGGCGGCGCTCTCGGACTACTACAGAAAGAACGGCATAGACCCCGAACCGATCGTGGGTAAGATAGACGAATGCGGCGACTGCGAGAGCTGCGGAGTGTGAACGGGTGAAAGAGGTACAGATATTCACCGACGGAGCCTGTTCGGGAAATCCCGGTCCGGGCGGTTGGGGGGCGGTGCTGCGCTATGGCGACAAGGTGCGTGAAATGTCGGGCGGCGCTGCCGATACCACTAACAACCGTATGGAGCTTACCGCAGTTATAGCCTCGTTATCTGCGTTGAAAGAGCCTTGCAGGGTCGTTCTTACGACAGACAGCAAATATGTTGCGGACAGTGTGACGAAAAAATGGGTATACGGCTGGCAGAAGAAAAACTGGGTAAGGGCAAAAAACGAACCCGTGCCGAATACGGATCTGTGGAAACAGCTTTTGCCTTTGCTGGAAACTCACGACGTGACATTCGTGTGGGTAAAGGGTCATGCAGGTCATCCCGAAAACGAGCTTTGCGACAGACTTGCCGTTGCTGAGTCGAAGAAATTTATGAAATAGAATTTATCTGCCGTATCATATTTGTGGTACGGCAGATTTTTTGTCAGTAAATGGCGGTTATTTTTTTATGTTCTTGATCAGCTCGCAAAGAGCAACTATGAACGCTGTCTCTTATACAC
>ERZ1027125.717-NODE-717-length-12758-cov-4.929229_pt1 | contig 12758 bp, 11 predicted proteins | sample MGYA00519249_ERZ1027125 | MGnify/ENA primary metagenome ERZ1027125 (study PRJEB26926, sample SAMN06164580) | human gut metagenome | biome: ENVO:00009003; feature: ENVO:2100002; material: ENVO:00002003 | host: Homo sapiens | place: USA | collected 2012 ... | reverse complement strand
CGTAAGATCGTCGGCAGCGTCAGATGTGTATAAGAGACAGTCATTATACAGTCGATATATGGATAATCGGTGTGTATTTTATTAATATAATGTAAAAAGAGAGCTGTTTAACGTAAAAGCTCTCTTTTGCAAACTATTTATTTTTTTTCATATATCTTTTCTGTGTGAGTATAATATGTATTACAATAAAGGCGACTACAAAAATGATTATTGCGGTTAAAGCTATTTTAAATTCACCGGACTTAGGAAACGCCTTTGCGACCGCTTTTTTTTCAGAAATTTTAGAGCGGCTTATAGATTCGGTAGCCACAAGCGGTATTTCCGATATTTCTTCGCCCTGATAGCTGATGGTAAGAGTACCCAGACGGTCGCCCTTGTATACGGGAGCGACTATGTTGTCGTAGACCTCTATTTTGCGTTCTATCTCCTCATCGTCGATGTATGAGGGCCAGTATATGCTCAGATTTGAATCGGGTTTCAGTGTTACATAATCTCTGTTGCCCTCTCCGAACTCGACCTTCGCCTCCCGCAGCTCGCTGTTTCCGTCTACAAATTCTTTTTCATACAGGTATGAGTATGCCCATTCATAGAGATTTATGTGGTCTATCAGATTATAGTATACAGTGTCCTCAGCGAAAACGGAATTGGGATTTTCCTCTCCTTTTTTGTAATCCTCCTCTTTCTTTTCCATAGGCGCACCCATAGTGACTGTGAGGTATCTCACGCCGTCGTTCACGGCATATGAGGCAAGACAGCGTCCTGCCGAGTCGAGCGTACCCGTTTTGATACCTCGGCAGTAGGAGTAATAATACAGACTGTCGTCGGAAAGCATAAGGTTGGTATTGTATATATATGTGCCGTCGGGGTGTGAGTCGGTCGGGGACATAAAATAGCCGTATGTAGAAACCACTTCTCCGAACAGAGTGTAATTATCCAGCGCATACCTGCACATCTTCGCCACGTCCCGGCAGGTAGTATAGTTGTCGCTGAAAAGTCCGTGAGCATTTGAGAAGTGCGAATCTGTCATTTCCAGCTGCTGCGCTTTAGCGTTCATATCGTCGACAAATTCGTCTATACTGCCGCTTACTCCTATCGCTATAATGTTGGCGGCTTCGCAGGCTGAGGGAAGCATGAGAGCATAGAGCAGGTCGTAGCAGGTCACTTCCTCGCCCGGCTGGATATCGGCAGTCGAAGCTCCTGTGCCGTACAGCTCGTCGAAAGCCTCGCTCCCTGCGGAATATTTGGTTTTCTTCATCTGCTCGGCGTCGCCGTCAAAACGCTCCAGGAGCAGTATAGCGGTCATTATTTTAGTAAGGGAAGCGGGAGAGCGCTGCTTGTCGCTGTCTATATCAATGACCACGTCACCCGTATCCATATTCACCATGTAAGCCGATTCGGAGTGAAGCTCCAGCTTGATAAGATTGCCCTCGCTGTCCTTTCCCTTTACCGGAGTGAAGTTAAAAGCTCCTGCGGCTATATCGCATAGCGTGAGAGAGAAAAAGACAGTCATACATATCAGAGCGGAGCAGGTTTTGAGAAATCTGTTCATATTATATGTAAAGCTCCTTGCATAAATATTTTATTAGCTGATATTATTATAGCAGATATTCGCAGGGTTTGTAAATAGCAATTTAAAAATTCTGCCCTTTGTCTAAATTTCGGACGTTCATTCTGTTATTTTTGTGTACAGATTAATGCGTCCGCTTTTTCCGCATAGCTTTATGCGTTCCAGATAGCAGAGAACGCTTACCGCCTTTTGTGCAATGCTATAGGCAGTGCCGGCGCATTTGGCAAATTCCTTGATAGAGAACTGTTCGGAAAGTCCGTTTGGAATAAAGTAGTCAAAATCTCTAGGCGTATGAAAATCCAGTTCTTCGATTATTGACTGCGGTATTCTGTCGCATCGCTCCGAGCCTTTTTTACCGTCGGCAGACCATCCGTTTTTGTAGCGGTATTCGGTCAGTTCGAGCATCATCAGCTTTAGGTGAAAATGCGGATTATCCAGCGCATATTTGATTCTGACCAGCTCGTAGAAAGCGTCGTACGGCTTTGCTTTTTTCGGAGATCTTCTCGGGGGCGACACCTCGCCGGTTTCGGGGTCTATCCATGAAAGCCTTTTGACAGCCGCCATGGGATATACCACTGTAACGTCAGTAAAATCCAGCAGGCATTCGAGCTTCGGGCGAAGCGGGGTAAAGCTGCCTGTCTGTATCTCGATTATGCCGTTTTCACCTATTATGTCAGCAACATAATTTCCGACTTTTACCTCGTGGTTTTCCGTATGCGGTTCTAAATATCGTTTTAGCACGGCGTGCAGCGTTTTTTCGCTCAATGTGCCTATGCCTTTTCGCTCGTGTTCTGCTCCGATTATGTCTTGGCAGGCTTCCGCAAATCTCAAATTATCCAAAAAAACACCCACTTAAATATGTACAAAATAATGGACTGCCGTATGAACGATGCAGCAGTCCAAGAGAAATATCGGTATGTTAGCTTATGCTGTCTACCGTCAGTTTCTTGTAGATATCGGAGTAGCTTACTTCCATTTTATCCATAGTATCCTGATATAGCTGCTCACGAGAGGGAAGATCGTAGTCTTGTATCATAGTTTCAATATTTTCTTCTACATAGTCCATATCCACAGGCATTCTCTTTAGTATAAACCATCCGTAGGAATCATTTTCTATCAGTGTGCTTGTTTCGCCCTCGGCAAGTGAGAATGCACAGTCAAGATACTCCTGAACATAGCTTGTGTTCGGCGTGATGTAGTATCCGTCGGGGAATGACTCCATACCCGGATCCCAGTTGTATTCTTTTATAAGCTCTTCAAAATCGTCGCCGTTTGCCGCCTTTTCCGCAACGCTTTCCGCAAGCTCCTTAGCGGCTGCTTTTGCCTTTTCTTTGCCATCGTCATCAAGACTTGCATAGGCAAGCTGCTTTGCACTTAATTTTTCATCGAGCGAATAGCCGTCGTAGGCTGCAAGAGTATCTTCATTGGTTATATCTGCTTTACACTGATAGGGTATCAGGATCGATCGTATGCAGGCATATTCTTCGGGGTTCTTAACTATCTCTCTGAAATCTTCCTTTTTGGTAGCGTATACGCCTTCGTTTGTAAATAGGGTTTCCTCGCATTTTTCATAGAGCGTAGCGAGATCCAGCATATTTCTGTACAATTCGGGAGTCATGTAGCTGCTTTTCAGTACGTTATTAAATTCCTCTTCCGAGCCGGAGGTTTCCAGATTGTTATTATAGATACTTTCGTTTGCGGCTATATCGTCCTCCGTAAGCTCGACGCCGTTGTCCTCTGCAAGGCGGTAGGTCACGTATTCCTGTTTGATATATGTGATAGTATTTTCCAGAAGAGTGTCAAAGCCGCCCTCGGTTTCCTTTATGGTGTCAAGTGTAGCTCCGTAGGTCTGGGTCAGCATATTTATGCTGTAGTAATAGTAGTATCTGAATGTATCGAAATCCACATCTATTCCGTCTACCGTACATATTATGAGGTCGGAGGTATCGATTTCCTTACCGTCTATAACAAGCTTAGCCTGCGGTACGGCGTTAGGGTCTGCCTGTGAATCTGACGAGGATTCGCTCTGCGACTGCGAAGCGGACGAATCCTTTGTATCGGAGGAAGAATCGTTTTTCTTTTTGTCGCACGACGTCAGTACGGCGGCAGACATTATAAGAGCAAGCGTTACGGCTGCAAGTTTTTTTATCTTCATAATGTTTTTATTTCCTTTCAAAGTTACTTATTGCCTGAAAATTCCTCTTTCAAAATGGCGTACATATATCTGTCGGCTTTTTTACCGAAGATATAGACTGCTTTACGCTGAACGCCCTCCAGCGTAAAGCCCAGCTTTTCCAATGACTTTTGTGCGGGAATATTCAGGCTCAATGTATTAGCCTCGATACGCTCCAGACCAAGCTGATTGAAACCATAGTCCAGTATAAGAGTGACAGCCTCCTTGCCGTAGCCCTTACAGCGGTGTTCAAGCTTATTGATGCCCATACCGATATCGCACTTTCTGTTTGTACGGTCGATATTTTGCAAAGCCACGTCGCCAATGACTGTTCCGTCATTAAGAAAAATTCCCAGTCTGACGTTTGTGTTTCCTTGAAGGTCTTGTATCTCCTCGAACCATTTATCGGAATTTTCAACCGAAAATCCTATATTGAGAATTTCTGCGGGCTCTTTAAAATCGTACTCAAATTCCTCATACAGCTTTCGGCAGTCCTCGCGCTCTAATGCGGACAGGTATATTCTTCTTCCCTGAAGTTTTAATTTCATAGAGTATTCACCTTTCTTTTGCAAAAAGCGTTTAAACACACAATAACATTATATTTCAACATTGTGACAGACCTGTGATGATATTATAAACTTTTTGCCATTGACAAAGCGTAATGCAATATAGTATACTTATTATTAGGTAATATTGCTCCCCCAACTAACTCTTGAACCTTTATGCTAGCCTGGCGAACGAAACTCGTCGTTAAAAAGCCTTGCAATACATGAGTATTACTGCGGCTTTTTGCCTAGATTTTCGTCCGTCATACGTCGCATAAAAATTCAATAGTTAATTGGGTGAGCAATATAAAAACATAACGAATTTGAAAGGGAGAACTTTACAATGGACTTTCCGAGATACATAGCTCACAGAGGACTTCACGACGGTACTGCCGCCGCGCCCGAAAACTCTCTTGCCGCCTTTGAGAGAGCGGCTGAAAAAGGATTTGCCGTAGAGCTTGACGTGCGGTTTACTGCCGATAGGAGAATGGTGGTATTTCACGACGCAGTCACATCTCGTATGTGCGGGGTGAAACGAGAGGTGGCAAATACGGAATACTCTCAGCTGAGGGAGCTGCGGCTGCTGGGCGGAGAGTGCAGGATACCCCTGCTTACGGAGGTCTTAAAGCTTATTGCCGGAAGAGTTATGATACTGGTAGAGCTTAAGAATACCGCAGGAGTTCCCGACGCTGAAAAACGTCTGGCGCATCTGCTCATGCAATATGACGGAGAGTTTGCCGTGCAGAGCTTCGATCCGTTTGCGCTGAAACGTCTGAGAGCCGCCGCTCCCGATATCGTAAGAGGACAGCTTGTTTCGACATATGGTAAGCAAAAACGTATGCTGCGTGAGATAGCCTCGATGAAGCCTGTCTGGCAGCTTATTTCCAAGCCGCAGTTTATTTCGTGGGATCTGCGCTCTGTAACGCTCGAAGCGGCATTCTGGGCGGCGGATATAGACGCTCATTTTATCACATGGACTGCCGACAGCATAGAGCTTATTAAAGCGGCGGAAAGCTTTTCAGGGTCTATTATTTTTGAAAATATCGAGGAGAGCTATTTTGATGGAAGATCTCAAAAGAATTGAGAAAAACAATATTTTCAGGCTGATGCGAGAGAGCAGCGAAGATGACCGGACTATACGATCGGTGCATTTTTCTTCTGCTGATGAAAATTATGAAGAGGCGTATGCGGCAGATTTTGACGACTGCTTTTTCAGCTCATGCCATATCGGCGAATGCGAATTTGAGAAATGCTATTTCAGCAAGACCGATTTTTTTAAAAGCGATTTTTCAAATACGCAGTTTGCCGACTGCTGTTTTAAGAACTGCGTATTTACCGACTGCAAGCTTATCGGAGCGGTGTTCTCCGACTGCGTTTTCGACGGATGTATATTTAAAAACTGCATGATGGATTACTCGTCGTTCGCCGCTTCAAAGCTCTCTCGTTTTACCTTGGAGAATTGCTCTCTGAGATTTTCGGCGGTCATTAAATGCACTCAAAGAGGGCTTGAGGTTTCCTCATGCGTGTTTGAAAAAACGCAGTTTCAGCAGACAGCGCTCAAAGGCGTTGATTTTACCGACAGCAGACTTGGCTCTATCGTGATTTCGGATAATTTTTCCGAGCTGAGAGGAGCGATATTCACTGCTGCTCAGGCAGCTCAGCTTGCGCTGCTTATGGGGATTAAGATAAAATGATACAGACAAATTGAAAGGCTAAGCTTTTACATACCGAAAGCTTAGCCTATATTTTTATGCCGATCTGTCTGTTTTAACAGTCATATTACGACTCTGCGGGCTTTGCTGTAACCGCTTTTTTCATCTTTGTAGTCTGCCGCTGAGCCATTACCAGCTTGTAGTACACGCCCTTAGCCCTCATAAGCTCGTTGTGAGTTCCGAACTCCGCAAGCCTGCCCTTATCGAGAACGATAAGACGGTCCGCGCTGCTTAAAGTTGAAAGTCTGTGCGCAATGGCAATCGTCGTTCTGCCTTTGGTAAGCTTGCCGAGAGCCTCCTGTATCTGCTTTTCGGTCTGTGTGTCGAGAGATGCGGTCGCTTCGTCGAGAATTATTATTTTCGGGTCGTGGAGTATCGCTCTGGCTATTGCTATACGCTGACGCTCGCCGCCCGAAAGCTGGTAGCCCTTGTTTCCTACGCGGGTGTTGTAGCCGTCGGGGAGTTTGGTTATAAAGTCGTGTGCGTTTGCGATCTTCGCCGCTTTTACGACCTCCTCAAAGGTTGCGTCGGGTTTTGCGTAGGCTATGTTTTCAAGCACGTTACCGTCGAATAGGAATGTTTCCTGCAATACTACGCCCACCTGCGAACGCAGACTGTGCTGGGATATGTTCTTTATGTTTATCCCGTCCACCCTTATTTCGCCCTGAGTACAGTCGTACAGACGCAGTATCAGATTTATCATGGTAGATTTTCCTACGCCGGAGTGTCCGACTATACCTATCATCTCGCCCTGATTTATCTTGCAGGAGATACCTTTCAGTACGGGATTGTAGACTTTGTAGCCGAAGTATACGTCGTCAAATTCGATGTCGCCTTTGATGTCTAAGTCTATCGGGTCGCTTACGTCCCTTACGTCGCTTTCTTCCTCCAGTATCTCAAATACCTTGCCTGCGGAAACGGAGGTCTGCGCAAGGTTTCTCGGTATCTGTATCATCCAGCGTATAGGCTCGTACAGCATTGCGACATAGGTGGTAAACTGTATAAGAGTACCTAGGCTCATTTCATCATGCAGTATCATACTTCCTCCGAAGTACAGCACGAAGAAATTTCCTATAGTAAGTATAAATTCCGAAATAGGTATGGTGAGATACCACATTATTTCCGCTTTAACACAGCTTTTAGCCCATCTTTCGGAGCATTCGGAATAGCGCTGTATTTCTCTTACCTCGTTTCCGTAGGATTTTACGACTCTTATTCCGCTGAGTATGTCGTGGAGTATCTCACTGTGCTGAGTGCCGTGCTTCCATACCTTTGTGTAGCGTACCGCCATCAGGTCGAAAAGCTTCTGCACTATAGCGAAAACTATCGGTATCGGCAGTACCGTCATAAGAGCTAGTCTCCAGTCCATTATAAAAAGCAGTACGCCGATTATCAGCAGGGAAAGTATTTTTACTATAGCGTCCTTGCCGTTTGCTGTGATGAAGTCCTCAAGCTTTGCGGCGTCGTTTGTTACTCGGTTTATCATCTCGCCCGCCGTTCTCTTCGACAGAGCGTTCATGGAGAGCGACTGAGATTTGTTAAACACGTCCTGACGCAGATCTCTTCCCAGATTAAGAGCGACCTTAAAGCTCGCTCTCATATTGATAAATTCAAATATTCCTGCCAGTATGAGCATTGAAACGATAGTGATGACCACTCCTGCGAATCCGCTCCAGTTTTCATATCTGGGCGTGACGTAGCGGTCGATTATGATTCGGTCGAGGTAGGGCATACATACCCATATCGCTTCCGAAAGTATAGTGCATATAACAGCGATAATAAAGTACTTTTTGTACGGCGCTATACGCTTTATCAGCTTTACCATAGTCCGTCCCTTAGGGGTGCAGTAAACGCACTCCTTAGCACCCTCCAGCGGCATACCGCATTTCGGGCATGACGGCTCGTCGTCGGAGGTTTCCGTTATCAGCCTGCCTGTGCGTACATAGTAGTCGAGCAGCTTCATAAGCTCGGCATAGCGCAGAAACAGATCCTGCGTGAAAGCGCAGAAGAATACCGTTTCTCCGTCGTTTTTAGTTCCTATAGCCATTGAAGAGCCTATCTGCTGCTTACATTCAAACTCGCAGAAGTCGGCGATATCGTACTCTCTTTCCAGCCTGCCGTCAAGGTATATGAGTATCTTTTCCGCCGTCATGCAGAAGTGACCGTTTATCTCTTCATTGCTTCGGTTTAAGTTGCCGGGCAGGCTGTAGATTATATCCTCGTCGGCATTTTCAGGTTTTGATAAGCATAGGTTCATTTTATATATCAGCTCCTTTGCTTTTTGATTTAATAAAATTATGTGAACATTTCAAGCACCATACGGCTCTTTCTGTCCAGCTTGTGTATGTCGGGGCAGAAGTACTTGTTTCCGTCGGCGTCGTTTACATACAGATAGTCGTAGCCTATCAGCCGGAAATTCTGATACCAGTCCCTTATGCAGATGGTCTTTTGTCCCGAGGTGGTGTCCGCTTTCACGAAGATAGAGCCTCTCATATTGTCCTTTATGCTGTAGACCTTAGTGATCTCCGGCATATGATATTTGTATTCGAGATAAGTGTCCAAAAGTTTGTACTGATCTTCCGGAAGCTTTGACATATCCTCGATAACTCCTACCTCTCGGAACTCTTTTTCATCGTTTTCGTAATTAACGCTGATGTAAGAGGTCTTTGAGTAAAAGGGGATAAGTCTGGTAGGCGTTACCTTGCGGTAAGTCCTGCCGTCATATTCGAGAGTGAGAAAGCCGCTGTCCTCCTGTTTGAATTTCAGCTTTTCGCAGTCGAGTATAGTCAGCTTGTCTACCTCGTATATCTCGGTGTCGTTATTAATGGTATTATTCATAATTTCACGCTCCTTCTATATATAGTGCTTCGCCTGACGGCATTTTAACGAATGGACGAAGTCCGGATTCGTAACATATCCTGTGTGATATATCATTAGCGTACCACATAAATATGTCGGTAAATCCGTTGTCCTTACAATACGAAACCGCCGCCGAATGTATCTGACGTCCTATTCCCTGTCCCCGGTATTCTTTTGCAACATAGATATAATCAAATCGTGTACAGCAATACTCTGATAAATGGAAGTATACGACTGCCGCCGCCTTATTTTCTATGTATGCCGCCAGAACACAGCCGTTTTTATCCTGCATAGTTTTCCTTACAACGTCAACCTCCCACGGCTCGCCATTTGGTATGAAAATATCATTTGCTATTCTGTTGTCCCATTGTGTGATTCTGCATATCTCGATATCCGGACAAATTTCAATCGTATTTTTCGACTGCAAAGTCTGGATATCGTAATCTCCATAGATACTCACGCGGTAGCCGCATTTCTCAAAAATGCTCCGTTTTTTTTCAAAGTAATCTATATCCGCAGGGTGATATATCCTCGGTTCGATACCTTTTGAAAGGTAGAAGTCTGTAATATCCGAAAGAACCGTTGACAGATCTCCGATTTTTGAGGGGTAGATTATCGCATGATTACTGTCGTGTGAAAGCTTGTTGCTCTCGTCAAAAAATAATATTCCGTAAGGCTTTTGAGTATACTCAGCAAAAATCTTTGGAAATTCCTGTTCGGTTTTGATGATTCTCTCTTGTAATGTCATAAGCGCTCCTATTTCAGTTGAAATTTATTCGGTTACTAGCTTTTTAGATAAATATAAATTCAGCTCATCGTCGTTTTTGCAGTCGGCGTACTGAGGACATATTTTATCCTCATACCAGACTCCCGAGCCGTCGGGAATATAGCCTCTTTTTACATACATTCTTTGTGCGCTGCCGTAGCCGCTGTGAAGTCCTACTCCCAGATATACTGTGTCGGCGTACTCTGCGGCGATCTGCTCGGCAATATCCATAAGCTTAGAGCCTACGCCCTGTCTGCGGAATTTTTCAAGCACGCCGAAATCCACTATTTCGGGATAGCCCTTTCCGCCGAATGCGCCCCATTCGCAGTCGGGATAAACGTTTATATATCCCGCTCTTTCGCCGCAGAACTCAGCCGTAAGGGGAATGCATTTTCCCTCGCTCATATCTTTGAGCCGCATATTGAATTTATCTTCGCTTGAATCCCAGCCCTGCGCTGTCTCTTCTTTGGCAAATACGGCAGGATCGCTTTCGTTCATTGTCCGTATAAGATATTTTTCGTCCTGATAGTATATCATAAGCGCTCCTTAATGTTTACTCCTGTATAAACTGCAAAGCCTCCGCCTGCAGTTTATACAGCTCGAAGTATTTTCCTTTAGCTCTTATCAGCTCGTCGTGAGTACCCATTTCTTTCATCTCGCCGTTCTCAATCACGCAAAGCATATCCGCATCTCGCAGTGTGGAGAGCCTGTGTGCGATGGAAATTATAGTGCGTCCCTGCTTCAGCGAGTCTATAGCCGTTTGTATTTTACGCTCTGTGCGTGTGTCCATAGACGCCGTAGCCTCGTCGAGAATGAGTATATTAGGCTTTTGTATGATAGCCCTTGCGATGGATATTCTTTGCTTTTCGCCGCCCGAAAGAGATATTCCGCCCTCGCCGACCTTGGTATTGTAGCCCTCGGGCAGCTTGGTGATAAACTCGTGAGCGTTTGCGGATTTGGCGGCTTCGATTACCTCCTCCATTGTAGCGTCGGGGTTCGTATAGCGGATATTATCCGCTATAGTGCCGATAAACAGAAACGTTTCCTGCGATACTATTCCTATATTGCGCCTAAGATCCTCAAAGGCTATCTTCCGTATAGGCACTCCGTCTATAAGTATCTCGCCGCCGGTAACGTCGTACAGTCTTGCCATAAGATTTATGATGGTGGACTTGCCTGCGCCTGTTTTACCTACAATTCCGAACATATGACCCGACTGTACCTTAAAGGACACGTTTTTTATTATGGGGTGTCCCGCCTCGTATTCGAAGGATACGTTTTTCAGCTCTATGTCGCCCTTCATATCCTTTATTCTGACAGGGTTCTCGTCCTCCTTGACGGTTGTAAGAGCGTCCATTATCTCAAACATTCTCGAGGCGGCGTCCATGCATCTTGCCCAGCGGTCGCCTATCCATGTAAAGAAGTTTATCGGGTCCATAGCCATCTCGGTGTAGGAAATGAGAGCCGAGAGCGCTCCGAAAAGAATATGACCCTTGATAACAAGTACTGCTCCAAGACAGAAAACCATTTTATTCACTATGCGATAGAAAGTCCAGATTACCGGAATGGTATTGGCTATTCTTGCATTAATTCTTGAATTTATAGTGAAAGCGTCGGTATTTTTGATTCTGTAGCGGTCGATCTCCCTGTCCTCTCTGGCAAATGATTTTACTACTCGCTGACCGTTCATAACGTCGGAGAGTACCGAGTTTGCCGAGCGCATAGCCACGTCGTACTTTCTGTACAGCTTGCGCTGGCTGCGGTAAAATTTGCGCTGAACTATTTCTATCACGGTAATAGTCAGGATTATACCCAGCGAGAGAACGGGCGAGATTATCAGCATGATTATCGCTATTCCCACTATTTTAACTACGTTCGTAATGCCGTAAGGCACTATATCGGTAAAGAACCAGTATATATTTTGGCTGTCCCTGTCTACTCTGGACATCAGCGAGCCTGTCTGCTTGCTGGTGAAGAAGTCGAGCGAGAGCCGCTGCATTGAGGAGAATATGTTCACTCTCAGCTTGTGAGTTACTATCGGCACCACTTTAGAAGTGATAATGCCTGAAACTATCCTCATTATCATTCCCATGACATTTACACCTGCGATAAGGAGAACTATCATAAGTATCTTTCCGTAGTATTTTCCTCCCTTGGCAAGCACGTCGTCGTAGAGCATCTGCGAGCCGAATATGGGAGAAAGTATCGCAAAAATATTGCTCAGTACGATTGTAAGAAGTATCAGAAATACTGCGCTTTTAAACTCGCCGAACATGGAGAGCAGGCGTTTGAATACGCTGCGTCTGTCTACGCATCTGGGGCAGACGGGGCGGTTCGGGTCGGGGAAAGGCTCTCCGCATATAGGGCAGTGGGTCTTGGTTCCTTCCAGCAGAGAGTCGTCTATAGGCTCGTCTTTTGCTGTGAGGTTCACCCTCTGTGAGAATTTCTCGAACTTATCTGCAAATCCGAGCGAAAAGCGCGCTATAGGAAATTCCTTTCCCTGCTTGTTTCGTATCATGAGTCTGGCTGAATTTGTGTAGCGGTCGACGAACATCTCGTCAATATCGTCGAGCGCATATTCTGAGTAGTCGGAAACGGTAAACGCTATAAGATTTTTACGCTTTGAGCCTCTTTTGGATTTTCCGTATTCCTCATAGCCGCTTATCACCGAGAGCGTCTGCTTGGTAAAGGTAATGTACACATCAATAAAGCAGCCGTCGCCGTCTAAGTCAGCCTTGACGCAGTAGAGCAGCTCGTCGGTCATTACTCCTCGTTTTAGCAGCTCGTTTTCTGCCAGCGAGGGAAGTATATCGAAAAACTTCATTTTTTTCATCTCCTTATTTTCATATGTTTAGCTTCGTTTTTGATCTCGGCTTTATTATATCATATCGTTTAACTATAGTATTGCAAAAAAGCGACATTTGTTCTTTTGCAATTGTTTAATAACATAAAAAAGCCTCCGAAACATACTTCGGAGGCCAAAATCTACTCATTAAAAACAAGCGGACACAATTAAGATAAAATGTCACGATGAACTCGGAGCGGCAAAATGACTTCCAAAGTATAAGTTATTATATTTGTATTCAATATATTATCTGTCTCTTATACACATCTGACGCTGCCGACGATCTTACGC
>ERZ1027125.715-NODE-715-length-12762-cov-5.352798_pt1 | contig 12762 bp, 10 predicted proteins | sample MGYA00519249_ERZ1027125 | MGnify/ENA primary metagenome ERZ1027125 (study PRJEB26926, sample SAMN06164580) | human gut metagenome | biome: ENVO:00009003; feature: ENVO:2100002; material: ENVO:00002003 | host: Homo sapiens | place: USA | collected 2012 ... | reverse complement strand
CGAGATAGGCTCCGGTCTCGTGGGCTCGGAGATGTGTATAAGAGACAGCTGTTATCGAGTACATCGTAAACGATCTTGGCGCGCTCGCGCTTTATCTCCTGCATTGCCGCAACGCCGCCTATGCCTGCAAGCCAGTCGAGCATGAGACCGAGCATGTAAATGCACCAGCAGGGTGGAGTGTTGAGCATGGAGTCTTTTTTTATAAGCGTATCGTAGCTCATGACCGAGGGGCAGATATCCATCTGCCGGCCGGCAAGAGCCTTGTCAACTATGACGACCGTCAGCCCGGCAGGCGCCATGTTTTTCTGAGCGCCGGCATAGATAAGGCCGAATTTCGACACGTCAACGGGCTTTGACAGGATATCCGAGGACATGTCGCAGACTATCGTTTTGCCATTTGTATCGGGCACGGCCTGCCACTCGGTTCCGTATATGGTGTTGTTCGCGCAGTAGTAAAAATAGCTCGAATCCGCGCTGAGCGAAAGCTCTGACGGGATGTAGCTGTGTCCGCGGTCGGAGCTGTCGCAGGCTATATGAACTCTGCCGTACTTTTCCGCTTCCTTTGCGGCAAGTCCGGAGAAGTTGCCGGTAACGGCATAGTCTGCGCACTTTCCGCTGCCCATGAGGTTGAGGGGGATCGCAGCAAACTGGAGCGTTGCGCCGCCCTGCAAAAACAGGATCTCGTGGCTGTCGGGCACGTTCAGAGCTTCTTTAAGCTTGCGCTTTGTTTCCGCAAAAATTTCGCCGAACAGTGAACTTCGGTGGCTCATCTCCATAACGGACATACCGCTGCCCTTATAATCGCTGATTTCGCTTCCGGCCTTGTTGAGCACCGATTCCGGCATCATTGACGGACCTGCCGAAAAATTATAGACCTTTTCTCTTGACATTGTGAGCACCTCCTGTTCAGTCATTGTTAAAAGTATAGTTATATTTGCCTTCCGTGTCAAATGACATTTCCGACTAAAATTCCTTCGGAAACGGCATTTATCCTGACATTATGTACTGTGCCGCGAAGATCTTCCCCTTCGGAACGCACTTCGAGGTAGTTATCGCTGTGTCCCTGCCAGCATTCGCCCTCCTGCGTTTCAAAAAGAACAGGCAGAGTTTTGCCTATCATGCTCTCAAGAAACTTGCGGCGCGTTTCGGCTACGACTGCGCGCGCCTGCTTTGAGCGCTTTGCCTTTGTCGCGCGGTCGATCTGGCCGTCCATCTTATCCGCCGGAGTGCCGGGGCGGCGCGAGTACGGGAAAATGTGCGCATCGGAAAACTGCGCTTTTTTGAGAAAATCAAGCGTTTCGAGCTGATGCTCCTCGGTCTCGCCGGGAAAGCCGACTATGACGTCGCAGGTCATGCCGCAGTCGGGAAAATAACGGCGCAGAAGCTGCATCGCCTCATAAAACCGCGCGGTGTCGTACTTGCGGTTCATGGCCTTGAGTGTTGCATCGCAGCCGGATTGCAGTGAAAGGTGAAAATGCCGGCACACGCTGCCGCAGGCGGCGATTTTTTTGCAGAAATCCTCGGTTATGACGCTCGGCTCAATAGACCCCAAGCGCAGACGCATATGCGGCGCGGCGTCCGCTATCGCGCACACGACATCGGCAAGGCCGGGCTTTCCGGGAAGATCTACGCCGTAGGACGCGATTTCGATGCCGGTTATGACCAGCTCACGGTAGCCTTTTTTGTCAAGCTCGGCCGCCTGGCGCACCGCCGCCTCCATGGGCAGGCTGCGCACTCTGCCGCGCGTGTAGGGAATTATGCAGTAGGAGCAGAAATTCACGCACCCGTCCTGAATTTTCAAAAGCGCCCTCGTGTGGCCGGACACTGCTCCTGCCGGCAGCTCTTCAAAAACGCGGCGTTCAAAAGGTTTATCGAGCGCTTTCTCGCCCTCGCCGGTAGACACGGCTTTTTCAACAGCGTCAACAAGCTTCATTCTGTCGGCCGTGCCGTAAACTATATCCGCACCGAGCTTCTGCACGGCATCGGGGCTCAGCTGCGAATAGCAGCCGAGCACGGCGGCGACAGCGCCGGGGTTTTCCTCGCGCAGACGGTGGATGGCCTGACGCGACTTGCGCCCTGCCTCGGCCGTGACGGCGCATGTATTGACGATGACGGCGTCGGCTATCTCTCCCTCGACGCAGGGCTTATGGCCGCGCGAAACGAGCAGCGCCTCTATCGCCTGAGTTTCATACTGGTTGACCTTGCAGCCGAGAGTGTATATAATATATTTCATGAAATCATCTCCTGAGGAGTCAATAATATGGAAGTTTATCTTGATAATGCGGCAACAACGCGCGTTTGCCCCGAGGCCGCAGACATTGCATACAAGGTCATGACCGAGTGCTACGGAAACCCCAGCTCGACGCACACAAAGGGGCGCGAGGCCAAGGCGTATCTTGACAATGCTCGCTCGCAGATAGCGGCCGCTCTCGGATGCGCGGCAGCGGAGGTCTACTTCACCTCCTGCGGCTCGGAAAGCGACGTTTGGGCAATAACAAAGGGCGCAGAGAGCATGTCCCGGCGCGGAAAGCACATAATTTCTTCCGCCGTTGAGCACGATGCCGTGCGCAAAACGCTTGAGGAGCTTCAATCTCGCGGCTTTGATGTGACATACCTTGCCCCGGAAAAGGACGGGGCGATATCGGTCGAGTCGGTCAAAAACGCGCTGCGCGAGGACACGATCCTCGTCACGCTCATGATGGTAAACAACGAGACCGGCGGCATTACCGACATTGCAGGCATTGCAAAAATGCTCAAGGCCGAAGGCTCAAAGGCGCTTTTGCACACCGACGCCGTTCAGGGCTTCATGAAGGTGCCGTTTTCCGCAAAAAAGCTCGGCGCGGACATGATAAGCATCAGCGGACACAAAATTCACGCGCCGAAGGGCATAGGCGCATTGTATATCAAAACAGGGGTCAAAATCAAGCCCCTCATTCGCGGCGGCGCCCAGGAGAGCGGAATGCGTGCAGGCACCGAGGCCATGCCGCAGATAGCCGCCTTCGGCAAGGCGGCCGATATCGCCTTTGCTGGCATGCAGGATAATTGTGAAAAGATGGCGCGTTTGCGCGCCCTCGCGGCCGACAGGCTCTGCGCCGATATTCCCGAGGCGCTTATCATCGGCGGCGGCGCTCCGCACATTCTCAGCGTATCGCTCCCCGGCTGGCGCAGCGAGGTGCTCATGAACTTTCTCGAAGCCGAAAGCATCTATGTTTCAAGAAGCTCGGCCTGCAAAAAGGGTGGGCGCAGTCATGTGCTCGAGGCAATGCACCTCCCGGCGCAGGTGATCGACGGCGCGATCAGGATAAGCTTTTCGCGATACAGCACCGAGGACGACGTTCTTGCCCTGTGCTCGGCGCTAAAGCGCGCGCACGATACTCTCGCGCACAGATAAATCCAAAATTTCAAGGCTGCACTTAAACCGTGCAGCCTTGTTTTTTACTTCTTATTTTCCTGCTTCGCTTCGGATTTTTCGGCTGGCTTTGCTCTGCGCTTCGGAACAAGCTCCAGAGTTTCGGGGTCGATATAGTCAAGGTTCATATACGACTCGGCGTCAATCGGAAGATCGTGCTTTTTGAGCTTGCGGTTGACGACCATTTCAAGCGCCGTGTAGATAATGACAAAGGCCGGAACGCCAAGCAGCATGCCCCAGAAGCCGAAAATGCCGCCGAAGATAACGATCGAAAACAGCACCCAGAAGCCGTTTATGCCGATGGAGGTTCCGAGTATCTTCGGGCCGATAACATTGCCGTCAAGCTGCTGGAGGATGAACACGAAGATAACAAACCACAGGCACATTTTCGGATCGACCAGCAGTATCAGCAGCGCCGAGGGGATCGCGCCGATAAACGGGCCGAAGAACGGGATGATGTTCGTAACGCCGACGATGACCGAAATAAGCAGTGCATACGGCATTTTCAGTATCACACAGCCTATGTAGCACAGCACGCCGATTATCGCGCTGTCGAGCAGCTTGCCGCTTATAAAGCCCATGAACGTTTTGTCTGCAAAGCGCAGAGCCGACATGATGCGCTTTGCGCGCGCCGGGGAAAAGATGCTGTAAAGTATCTTTCTGTAGTGGGCTATGAAAGGCTCCTTATTATAAAGTATATAGATCGAAACGATGATGCCGATAACGACATTGTAAAGTCCCTTGAGGACATAGAAAACGCCGCTTGTTATGTTCGTTACAACACTTTCCATGCTCGGCAGCAGCGTGTTTGTCGTCCATTTTGTCAGCGCATCGGTCAGGTTTCCGAAAATCTTCGTCGCGTACTGCTCTATCTCGGGATAGTCCTTGAGGAGATTGTCTATCGCCGAATACGCCGAGTCAAAATACGACGGGCTGTTTGTTATGATGGCCGATATGCTGTCGTAAACCTGCGGAACGATGAGGTAAAACAGCGCGGTGATAAGCAGCAGCATGACGATCTCGGCGAGGATGAGCGCAAGCACGCGCGGAAGCTTTGTTCCTGTTTTAAGGCGCGGCTTTGTTTTGTTTATGCGCAAAACAAGAGGCTTAAAAAGCTTGCGCTCGTAAAGCGTCATCGACGGGATGAGAAGATAGGATATGACAAGACCCCATATAAACGGGCTTAGTATGCTCAGCAGCTTACCCAATGCATCTATGAGCTTTCCCATATAGTCAATGCCGAAATAAAACAGCACTCCAGCAGCGATCACCGCAAAAGCCGTAACGCCCCAGCCGATGTATTGGGAATATTTATTTTTTCTGTCCAATTCCCCACCCCCCTGTTCGGTAGCTTTGTGTTTCTTTTTCAATATTACTATCTCTTTTCCTCAGCGTCAATATCTGCTCGAAATTTTTACGTTATGTTAACCTTTTTACCGAATATACCTCTGTTTTAAATGTTGAAAACTATGTTGAAAATGTTCAAAACCCTTGATATACAATGCGTTTTTCAATCTCAGACGTGCCGATGAGCATTCACATTTTGTCGAATAAAGCATAATCGTGCAACCTGCGCATTATTTTTGAGCACGTGCATAGGCTTTTAGCGGAGGGATGAGCTATGAAAAAACTTCTGTGTGCTGCGCTGTGCATCGTCATGCTGACGAGTCCGGTATATGCGATAAATACGCTTACAGACGATGACATTGACATCTCCGCCCCGTCTGCAATACTCATGGAAAAGGTCACGGGCGAAGTGATATACGAGAAGAATTCTCACGAGCGCCTGCCGCCGGCAAGCGTTACGAAGGTCATGACCATGCTTCTGATCGTCGAGGCCGTCGAGCGCGGCGATATAAGCCTTGATGACACGGTCATAGCCTCGGAGCGCGCAGCATCCTTCGGCGGAAGCTGCGTTTTTCTCGAGGAGGGCGAAAAGATGAGCGTTCACGAAATGCTCAAGTGCATCTGCGTCGTTTCGGCAAACGACTGCGCCGTTGCGATGGCGGAGCACCTTTGCGGCTCGGAGCAGGCCTTCGTTGCGCGCATGAACGACCGCGCCCGGGAGCTTGGACTCAAGGATACCAATTTCAAAAACTGCACCGGCCTTTTCGAGGACGATGAGCACTACACCAGCGCATATGATATCGCCGTCATGAGCCGCGAGCTTATCCGGCACGACATGATAAAGGACTATACGACGATATGGATGGATACGATACGCGGCGGCGAGTTCGGCCTTTCAAACACCAACAAGCTCGTTTACTACTACGACGGCTGCACGGGGCTGAAAACCGGCTTCACGGAAAAGGCCATGTACTGCCTTTCGGCCACCGCCGAGCGCGAGGGCGTGGAATATATAGCCGTTATCATGCACGCGGACACCATAGATAAGCGCAACAACGATGCAAAGGTTCTGTTGAGCTACGGCTTTGCAAACTACCGGCTCATGCCGCTGCGTAGCCCCGATGTCCTGCCGCCGGTGCGCGTTACGCTCGGCAGTGCCGACAGCGTCCAGCCCGTTTATGACGGTGCTGAGGCCGCGCTTGTTCCCAAAAACGGCATAGGTGAGGTATCCTATGAGCTTGACCTGCCCGACACGATCACAGCGCCGGTCGAAAAGGGGCAGCAGATCGGCACTCTCCGCGTCGTATCCGACGGTAAAGAGCTTTACTCGGTGAAGCTTCTTGCCGACTCCTCCGTCGGCCGGGCCTCGTTCGGGCGGACTCTGTTGGAGCTTGTAAAAAGCTACGTCGGATTGGGTTAATCGCCCCACTCATCCGCAAAATTTGCGTCAAATCAAGCTTGCAGCCACCACCTCGACACATTATCCTTGCTTTTTTATGCCTCCGGTGTATAATATAAGATTATAAATTTATCACACGGAGGGGTAATCATGGTCAAGGTTGATTTAACGGGAACTTCCGCGTTTTTCGATCCTGCGGAGCTTGATTTTGCGGCAGCCGCGGCGGCGCACAGAACGCTCGGCGACAAGTCCGGCGCAGGCAGCGAGTTCACAGGCTGGCTGGAGCTTCCCGAACGCATACGCGATGGTGAGCTGAAGGCGATACTCTCGGCGGCGCAGCGCATACGCAGCCGCTCAAAGGCGCTTGTCGTTATCGGCATAGGCGGCTCTTATCTCGGCGCGCGCGGAGCGATCGAGCTTCTGCGCCCCATCCCCTCGGAAAACGACCCGAAGATATTCTTCATCGGCAACGGTCTTTCGCCCGACGCTCTGAACGATACTCTCACCCAGCTCGGCGACATGGATTTCGATATAAACGTCATATCCAAATCCGGCACGACCCTTGAGCCGGCGCTTGCTTTCCGCGTTTTCAGAAAGCTTGCCCGCGAAAAGTACGGCTCGGCCGCCAAAAAGCACATATTCGCGACCACGGACGCACACCGCGGCGCGCTTAAGTCCCTCGCGGATGCCGAGGGCTGGGAGTGCTTCGTCGTTCCCGATGACGTCGGCGGACGATACAGCGTTCTGTCGGCCGTCGGTCTGCTGCCGATGGCGGTTGCCGGCATCGATATAAAGGCGGTCATAACCTCCGCCATATGCGCATTCAAGGAGCTTGACCTGCGCTCGCCGGAGAATCCGGCATGGCAGTACGCCGCAGCAAGGCAGTATCTCTATGGCCACGGCCGCAGCATAGAGATCCTTGGCTGCTATGAGCCGTCGTTCCGCTTTATGGCGGAGTGGTGGAAGCAGCTCTACGGCGAAAGCGAGGGCAAAAACGGCATAGGCATCTTCCCTGCCTCCGTTGAATTCACCGCCGACCTGCACTCGATGGGTCAGTACATTCAGGACGGCCCGAGGACGCTGATGGAGACCGTTGTCAGCTTTGACAAGCCGCGCAGCAGCGTCGCCGTTCCTTTTGAAATGGGCGATCCGGACGGGCTTAACTACCTTGCGGGCAGGGACTATGCGGATATCTGCCGCACGGCGCGCGACGCAGTGAAGGCAGCGCACATATCCGGTGGAGTTCCCAACATCGGCATAAGCGTTCCGGCGCGCGACGAAGCCGGCTTTGCCGACCTCGTATGCTTCTTTGAGCTTGCCTGCGCGATATCCGGCTACATGTCCGGGGTCAATCCCTTTGACCAGCCCGGTGTTGAGGCTTACAAGAAAAACATGTTCAAGATGCTCGGCAAGCCCGGCACATGACGATAAAGAGCACGGATTTTTCCGTGCTCTTTTCCATACTCTATTTATTATATTTTAATTCACACTTTTGCTCTTGCTTTGTATGCGGAAAAATGTTAATCTAAGCTCAAAGGAAAACTTCAACTTATAACTGAAAAGGAGAGTGGACAAAATGGTTAAGTTGATCATGGGTCTGAAGGGCAGCGGCAAGACAAAGCGTCTGGTCGAGCTCGTCCGCGAAGCTGTCGCAATGGAAAACGGCGACGTAGTCTGCATCGAAAAGGAAAAGAAGCTTACTTATGACATTCCTTATCAGGCTCGTCTTATCGAGGCCGGCTCTTATGACATCGGCTCATATGAATTCATAAAGGGCTTTATCTGCGGCCTTCATTCCGGCAACTATGACATAACCCATGTTTTTGTCGATAATTTCTATAAGATCGTCAGCAATAAGGATCCCGTTATGTTCGGCGAATTTCTCGATTGGCTCGAGGCCTTTTCCGAGAAAGAAAACATTGAATTTGTAATAAGTGTCACAACTGACCCCGATACGGTCGGCGAAGCGATCAAAAAATATATGATTTGAACAAAAATCGGGCCGAGCCTTATGGCTTTGCCCGTTTTTTTCGTCATTATTCGCTCTTGACTTAGTTATATGGTCTGATTAGAATTTAACTTAGAATAGGCATAATAAATTCAGAATTTTTGTAATTGAGGTGTTTTACCATGATCATGGATTGCGAAAAGTACGTCGGCAAATGCGTCTGCGGCAGAGACCATGAGCTTGAAACGAAAAAGGTCGTCGTCGAATACGGCGCGATAAATAATTTCGAGCAGTACATGGCCGATGTCGGCCTTGCCGGCAAAAAGCGCGCCGTTATCTACGATACGGTCATCTACAAACTCACCGAGGGCAAGCATGTCGCCGCCGATCAGGAGATCGTGCTTGAGGCAAACGGTCTGCGTGCCGAGGATACGGTCATCGAGGAAATGATGAAAAAGCTCGATAACCCCGAGGTTATCGTCGCCTACGGCGCCGGAACCATTATGGACTTCGGCCGCTACCCTGCATACAAGCTCGGCATCCCCTTTGTCGCCATCCCGACGCTCGCTTCCTCCGACGGCTTCACGGCCAATATCTGCTCGGCCATTCTCAACGGCCAGAAGAAGTCCACTCCGATGTGCGCTCCAGTCCTCGTCGTTGCCGACCTTGACATTATAAAGGGCGCTCCGGCACGCCTTGTTGCAAGCGGCATAAACGATATCCTTTCGAAATACATTTCTCTGTTCGACTGGAAGGTATCCCACCTCGTTGCCGGCGAATATTACTGCCCGATGGTAGCCGACCTTGCCCAGGAAGCGCTGAATATTATGCGCGAAGCTGCCGATAAATACGCCGCCACCGGCGTTGCCGACCACGAGGCAATGACCATGGCGCAGATGAAGAGCGGCCTTACCATGCAGCTGCTCAACCACTCCAGAGCCGCTTCCGGCGCAGAGCACCTGATGGCTCATCTTGTTGAGATGCAGCCGCCGCGCTTTGAAAACGCAGAGGGCATCCACGGCGAGTGCGTCGGCGTCGGCACCTTCGCCTGCATCAAGGAGTATCACCACCTCGCCTCCCTGCCCACGCCCAAGGCAAAGCCCTTCGAGCCGCTGAGCGAAGAGTGGATAAGGGAAAAGTTCGGCGACAGGCTCGCACCGGGCATCATCAAGGAAAACGAGAACGACGTTCTTGCTACCTTCGATCCGCAGAACATAGTCGACCACTGGGACGAGATCCGCGCCATGATAAACGAGATCCCCTCCGTTGAGGAGATGGAAGCTCTGTATAAGGGCTGCAACGCAAAGTATCTGCCCGAGCACATCGGCATTGACCCCTCGCTTGAGCAGGAGATGCTCCCCATCTCGGCAGCTATCCGCAACAGGCTCACCCTCGTTCGTATGCTGCGTGTTCTCGATTTCGGAGAATAAGGAATACAGCACAACCCAAAAAAATGCACCGTCAACAGACGGTGCATTTTTATTAATTGGGGGATGGGGAAATTCGGATCAGAAGATGAATATCTTGAGGAACCATTTTAAAACATATGCCATGCCAAGGTACTTAAGAGCATCTTCGCAATTGATTTCGGGCGGTACCATCATATTGTTATCCATATTTGTTCTCCTTTCAATGATTTTCAATGGGTGTAGGCCTTTTGGCCTGTTATTTATAAAGACGGAGAACAAGCAGGGATATTTCATTTTTGCTGTACTTTTTTTCTGAAAAATTTTATTTTTAGAATTTTTCGCGTTTTCGGTCTGCCTCACTCATGATCTCTTAATTTTTCGAGTATCTCATAAGGAGCGGCTAATTCGCCGTTTATGCCGCTGCCGAGGTGGATGTGCGGCTTGTTTTTGCCGTGCCAATCGCTTCCTGCGGTGGGACAAAAACCGTATTCTTCGGCCGCGGCGAGGTACTTGACGACGGTCTGCGCGTCATAGCCGGAGTAGTAGCACTCAAGCCCGGCAACGCCGCAGGCTCGGGCGCGCTCCATAAGCTCGGTAAAGCGCTCGGGCGTGAGCTTATACTGCCTCGGGTGCGCTATAACGGGCTTGCCGCCTGCCGAGCGTATAAGCTCCGCTGCGTCCTCAACGCTCAGGAAATGGCGGCGGATATAATACTTGCAGCCGGGGTCGAGAAAGCGCTCGAACGCATCCTGAACGCTTTCGGCTACGCCCGCCTCGACAAGGCACAGAGCAAAATGCGGCCTGCCGATGGTCGAGCCGGGGTGCTTTGCCTGAAGCTCGTCAAGGTCGATGAAAAGCCCGTCGCGCGCAAGCATGTCCACCATCTTTCTGTTGCGCTCATCGCGGTCGCGCACTATCCAGTCGAGCACCGGTGGGAGCTTTTTGGAGTGGATATCAAGATCGTAGCCGAGCATGTGCACCTCCCTGCCATACCAGCCACAGCCGAGCTCCATCCCTGCAACGACTTCAACGCCGTATTCTTTTCCGGCCTTCTGTGCTTCGGCAACGCCGTTTATACTGTCGTGATCGGTCACGGCGATCGCGCGCAGGCCGAGCGAACAGGCGTATTTCACCGTTTCCGCAGGCGTTTCCGAGCCGTCGGATATATTTGTGTGAACGTGAAGGTCAATTTCTCTCACTGTTTTATCGTCTCCATAATTTTTTCCGCTTCGTCGTAAATCTTCCGCGCGTCCTCGCCGATGAAAAACTCGCCGTTTTCGTAGAGAACGCGGCCGTTTACCATAGTAAGGCGCACGTTTTCCTTGTTTCCGGCATAGACGATGTTTTTTGCGATGTTGTTTATCGGGCGCATGTTCGGCCTGTTGAGGTCTATAACCGCAAGGTCTGCCTTTTTGCCGACGGCAATTGCGTCGCAGTCGTTTAAGCCCATTGCGCGCGCACCGCCCACGCAGGCAGCCTCAAGCACCTTCGATGCATCGACCGCCGAGGCGTCGTTTTCGCGGTATTTTGCCAGCACGCTCACGAGGTACATTTCGCGGAACATGTCAAGGGCATTGTTCGAGCCCGCGCCGTCGGTTCCTATGGCAAGGGCTATGCCCTCGTCAAGAAACCGCTTTACCGGCGCGATGCCGCTTGCAAGCTTGAGGTTTGAGGCCGGGTTCAAAACCGCCGTCAAGCCGCGGTTTTTGAATATTGCGATATCCTCATCGCTCATGTGGACGCAGTGGAACGCGCCGCCGCCGTAGTCATACATGCCGAGCTTATCAAAAAGCACCGTCGGCGTTACGCCGTAGCGCTCGATGCAGCCTGCAACCTCCGAGCGCGTTTCCGACGAGTGGGTAAACATCGGCTCTTTATATTTCTGCACGAGATCGGCAACAAATCGCATGCGCTCCATGCTCGTTGTGTATTCCGCGTGAAAGCCGAGGCGATAGGATATAAGCTCGTGCGTTTTGTTATAGCGCAGGAACTTATCCTCAAGCAGCGTATAGTCGCTGTCAAAGTTATTCATATCGCCGCACAGCACCGCACGGAAGCCGGAATCTATGCACGCTTTGACAAACGCATCGTTGTGAAAATACATATCAAAGCAGCTCGTTATGCCGCTTGTCAGGTATTCCATTATCGCCAGGCGCGTCATGACGTAAAGCCCGTCGGGGCTGAGGCGTGCCTCCTTCGGCCAGACCTGCTCGCTGAGCCACTTATCCAACGGCATATCGTCGGCAAGCGAGCGCAGAAAGGTCATGCCCGAGTGCGTGTGCGCATTCTTAAAGCCCGGAATTAGCAGGTCGCCGTTAAGGTCTATCTCGCGCTCAAACTCCGGCATGGCTTCCGGTGCCGCGCCGACATGGATTATCCGCGTGCCGTCCGTCCACACCTCGCACCATTTTATCTTCGCCTCCGGCTCGAACGTGAGCACGCGGCCGTTATAAAAACGTATCATTCGTTTATCCTCGTTTATTCCCAGAAGTTTTTGCCGCCAAGCCTGCGCACGAGCTTTGCTCGCAATTCCAGCATGGCGGTGTAGGTCGGCAGGATGAAAATGAAGTTATCCTCATCCCGCAGAGACTCTATCAGTTTATCATAGTTTCCGCATGATTGACAGGGGATATTTTCGCGCTTGAGCCTTTTTTCGGCGGCCTCGGCGCGGTCGCCGCAGACATAGGCGCGCATGATCTTTCCGCGCCGCGCAAGAACGCCGAAGTCGGCCTCGTCAAGCCAGGATATGTCCGTGCCGTCGGCCGTGCGGTCGTTCACGGCAAGCACCAGAGTTTTTTCTCCCGGCGCGCGGCAGACCTCATTTAGCGTCTGATCGGCAGCGGCGGCGTTTTTGATAAGTATCATCCTTGCTCCGCGCTTGCCGAGCGGAAAGCTCTCCATCCTGCCGAAGCCGCAGTCAAAGTCCTGCGCCGCGTCGGCAGCCTGCTTTAACGGCACGCCGCAGGCGACGGCAGCGGCGACAGCGCCGACGCTGTTATAGACATTGTAAAGCCCCGGCAGCGCCGGAGCGCAGACCGTTTTATCGCCGTCGGCACGCAGAACGAAGCTCCCGTCCGGGAATACCGACTCCGCGCTCACATCCGGCTCGCTTCGCGCAAAGCCGCAGGAGCAGGAAAACACGCCGAGATTTGCGTAGCTGAGTCCCTTGTAGCAGAGCCTTTTTCCGCAGACGGGGCAGGTATCGTCCTCCTGTCTCTTATACACATCTCCGAGCCCACGAGACCGGAGC
>ERZ1027125.714-NODE-714-length-12765-cov-5.166798_pt1 | contig 12765 bp, 15 predicted proteins | sample MGYA00519249_ERZ1027125 | MGnify/ENA primary metagenome ERZ1027125 (study PRJEB26926, sample SAMN06164580) | human gut metagenome | biome: ENVO:00009003; feature: ENVO:2100002; material: ENVO:00002003 | host: Homo sapiens | place: USA | collected 2012 ... | reverse complement strand
AACGAGGGCACGGCCTACCTGCTCGACCTGCTGAGTCGCATGACCAACGAGAACAGCGTCAGCACCAACGACAACGGCGTCACGCAGACCGTCGAGGCACGTCAGGGCGTCGCCCTCAACGCGGTCGTCGAGATCAAGCCCCGCGTCATGCTGCGGCCGTTCCGCACCTTCCTCGAGGTGGAGCAGCCCGAGAGCGAGTTCCTGCTGCGCGTGGATCCCGACGAGGGGATCGGCTTCTTCGAGGCTGACGGCGGCATCTGGAAACTCGAGGCGAAGAAGAACATCGCCGACTACTTCCTGAAGAACATGGGCGATCTGATCGACGCCGGCAAGGTCGTCGTCATGCAGTAAATGGAGCGCCGGGCGGGCTCCGGCCCGCTCGGCTTTTCTGAAAGGAGCAGCACCATGAAAGAATACAAAACCCTCACCCGTGAGAAGGTCGACGTCGTGCCCTTCGGCTGCGGTATGCCGGAGACCCACCTGATGCAGGACTGGAGCGACAGGATGCTCGACCTGATCCTGAACGGGCCCACCATCAACGGCATCAAGAAGGACGACGTGCGGGCCATGCTGCGCGAGACCTACACGGCCCTGAAGCAGTACGAGAAGATCGGCCCGATGGCCTCGCCCTTTATCAACGACCCGACGGCCATCGTGGCCCGGGCCTTCTCTGAGCTCTACCCCGGCGTCGAGTACGTCGCGCAGTACGTCCCCGACCTGCGGGACGAGACCAACGGCACCGCCTACGGCCTGACCATCTTTCCCGACGACGGCAGCACGCCGATCGTCTGCATCTCGGCCGAGGCGCCCATCAGCGCCGCCCCTGAGCTGCTGGCGCACGAGCTGGCCCACGTTGCAACCCCGGAGGACACGGAGCACGGCGAGAGCTGGAGCACAGCGTCGGAGGCCATATTCAAAAAGTACAACGAGCTCCTCGACGCCATGATCCCCGACGAGCCCGAACCTGTCCTCTCACCCCACCAGCCCGGAGACGGCGGGATCCTCACCATGCCGCTGCGCGATAACGTCCCGGAGCCTCCGACGGACGACTGGCAGCCCACCACCTGCCCCGTCTGTGGCGCTGAGTGCTGGCAGACGGACACGGCCCGCCGGATCCTCGCACTGGAGCCCGACGTCCGAACCGCCTGCACAGCCTGCGCGCTGAAGGGGCTCGGAAAATAATACTGGAGGTAATACATGAACAACGAAAGAAACAACACGACGGCCGGTGGGATCGGCTTCTGCGGCCTTCTCGCCGTCGCCTTCATCGTCCTGAAGCTCACCGGCGTCATCAACTGGAGCTGGCTGTGGGTACTGGCCCCGATCTGGATCCCGACCGCCATCACCCTCGCCATCATCGTGATCGTGCTCGTGGCCATACTGGTCAGAGAGCTGACGAAGGGAGGCCGCCCGTGATGACCACGGAGGAACGCCGGGCCCTGCTGGATCGTGCGATCACGGCCTACGGCGCGCCGGCACAAATGGACATGGCCGTCGAGGAGATGGCCGAGCTGACCAAAGCCCTCTACAAGGTGAAGCGCGTGAGCTGCGCCGCAGAGGCGAAGGCTGCACTCGAGAACGTGATCGAGGAGATGGCCGACGTCCAGATCATGCTCGACCAGCTCCGCATCATCTTCCACCGATCTACCGAGGAGGTCGAGGAGGCGAAGCTGGAACGGCTGAAAAACCGTCTTGACGGCCGAAACAACTGGCGGGACTCCAGCCTCCACAAGTGGATTGAAAATCAATTTTCAGCAGGAGGTGACGGCCATGAATAAACCACAGCCGCAGACCGGCCCCGAGATCGAGGAGTACAGCACCACGGCCACGCCGAAGGCATACGCCGGCAGCGTCCCCGTGTTCTGTGCGCACGACGCCATCGTCCCGCTGAAGGATCTGCGGCCTAATCCCAAAAACCCCAACCAGCACCCGCCGGAGCAGATCAAGCTCCTCGCCTCTATCATCAGAGCGACGGGCTGGCGCGCCCCGATCACCGTCAGCAAGCGCAGCGGGCTCGTCACCAAGGGCCACGGCCGTCTCATGGCCGCACAGCTCGACGACCTGACCGACGCCCCGGTCGACTATCAGGACTACGCCAGCGAGGCCGAGGAGCTGGCCGATCTGACGGCTGACAACCGCATCGCGGAGCTCGCCACCACTGACAACAAGATGCTCGCCGAGGTTTTCGCCGACATCGACACCGGCGAGATCCCGTTCATGCTCAGCGGCTACACCGAGGACGACTACGGCAACATCGTGACGGCGCTCTCTGAGGCGCTGCACACCAATGAGCCGAGCAGCGACCCTGATGCAGAGATCCCGACCCCGGCCGCGCCGGTCACGCAGTACGGAGACCTCTGGATCCTCGGCCGGCACCGCGTCCTCTGCGGAGACTGCACCCGGCCGGAGGATCGCGCCCTGCTGCTCGACGGCAACAAGCCCGAGATCCTGCTGACAGACCCGCCCTACTGCTCGGGCGGCAGCAAGGAGTCGCAGAAGTCGACCGGCAGCATCGGCACTGAGCGAAAGAACGGCAAGGCCCCGAAGATCGCCAACGACATCCTCAGCACGCGCGGCTACCAAAACCTGATCCGCGGCGCGCTCACAGACATCCCCTGCCTCTACGCCTACATCTTCACCGACTGGCGTATGTGGGTATATCTGTTCGACCTCGTCGAGGCGGCCGGCTTCGGCGTCAAGTCTGAGATCGTATGGGACAAGGGCACGCCGGGCATGGGCGTCGGCTGGCGCTCGCAGCATGAGCTCATTCTGTTCGGCGCCAAGGCTGCCACGCACTTCGACGGCCACAAGGGCTACGGCAACGTCCTGAGCATCTCCCGCTCCGGGAACGAGCTGCACCCCACGCAGAAGCCCGTCGAGCTGCTGGAGAAGCTGGTCGACAACACGGACTTCGCCACGGGCGTCTATGATCCCTTCGGCGGCTCCGGCACGACGCTGGCCGCCTGCGAGGCATACGGGCAGCCCTCCTACATCATGGAGCTGACGCCCGCCTTCACGGACGTGATCGTCAAGAGGTACATCAGAATAACAGGAAAGACAACCGTGCGCTGCGTCCGTCAAGGCCGAGAGCTACCGCGCGAGGAGATCGCCGCGATCTTCGAGCCTGACGAGGAAGGAGGTGAGCAGGAGTGACGCCCTGACATAATGAGCGAGAAGCCGATCACACAACGGATCAAGGACAGGCTCGCGGCCTACACCGCCATGCTGAGGGACATCGACAACCAGCTCGAGCGCCTCGACCGCATGGAGATGACGATGGCCTCCCCGCCCGGCCCTGATCTGACAGGTATGCCCCGCGGATCTGGCACACCATCCGACCGCACCGGCATGATGGTGGAGCGGAAAATGGAGCTCGAGGAACAGATCGACCGGCTCAAGGCTGAGGAGAAGCAGGAGCGCAACGCCATCGAGGGCCTGATCCTCCAGCTCTCCGACCCCGACGAGCGCGCCGTCATCCGGCTGCGCTACTTCGACCGGGCTGACTGGGAGAGCACCTGCGGCGTCCTGTTCGGTGATCGGCGGGACTACGTCGACAGAGTGGACGCCTACCAGAACAGGACATACAAGATCCACGGCCGCGCCCTGCTCAACCTCGCCGCCGTGCTGGACGAGCTGGAGCCCCTGCCTGAGCTGCGGCAGTAAAGCGCAGTAAAAGGAACAAAAGGGAAGTAAAAGGAATTGAAAAGCAGTAGCGCCCCGTGCTATTCTATATCCTGCAAAAGACCGCCGGACACACGGGCAACGCCGTGACAATTCCGAGCGGCTGACCAGAGGAAAACCGAATAACAACCGACGGCAAGAGGCCGACGGGCGAACCAACGCCCGCCGGTCTCTTTTTGCATATTCAGGAGGTGACAACAACGGCAAAGGCAACCATCACCATGCAGGTCGAAAACTTCCAAAAGCTCATGGACACCGTCGCACAGATCGACGAGCAGGGCCGCAAGGCCGTGAAGGCCACCGTCCGCGACGTCAAGGCCAGAGCGCCGAGCTGGATCGCTCAGGAAGTCACGTCGGTCTACAACATCAAGAAGGGCGAGATCACCCCGTCCGGCAAGAACAGCAGCAAGCCGAAGAAGATGGCGGGCAACGTCAGCGTCTCGGGCGAGACCATCGAGGAGCTGACAATCACCTACTCCGGCCGGCTGCTCACTCCCGTGCACTTCGGCATGACGCCCAAGACCGCCCCGCCCGGCAAGAGCTACACGCTGCGGATGCAGGTGGTCAAGGGACAGAAGAAGGTCATCGGCCGCTACCTGAACACCCGCACCCCGGGCGGCCCGTACTCCGAGCGATCGCACAATATCCTCATGGGGACAGGCAACACCAAGGCCGGCGGCGTCAGCGCCATTCCATTCCAGCGAATGAGCCGGACGCGCACCGACATCAAGAAGTTCACCACCATCTCGGTGCCCTCCATGATAACCAGCGAGCGCACCAATGAGAAGATAATGACTCGGCTCCAAGAGGAGACGGCCAAGCGCCTCCAGCACAACCTCGACCGAGCCCTCGGGAAATAGCCCGCAGCGGCCCACAGGGCGCCCCGCCACGGCGCCCGACACCGAGCCCGGCCCACACCGCCAGACGCGCACAGAGCGCAGCACAGCGCCTCGCAGACGCCTCCACGCGCGCACCGACGCGCCGAAGGTACTGTGACGCGCCTCTCTGGCCTGCGGTGCTGGCGAGCCCAAAAAACGCGCAGCCGGGAAAAATTTTTTTCGGGCCGTTTCGTTTCGCCCGAGCGGCAGAAAGGAGGGAACGCCATGCCGAACCCAACCAACAACAAGCTCGTCGACAGCAAGACCATCGCAGCCCTGTTCGACATGACGCCCCGCCGAGTGCAGCAGCTCACCAAGGAGGGCGTCATCGCCGCGGTCAAGGAAGGCAACGCCAACCGCTACGACCTGCTGCCGACGATCCAGAGGTACATCCGATACCTGACGGCCAAGGCCAACGGCCGGGAGCCGTCGAAGAAGGACAGCGAGATCGAGGGCCGGCGTCTGGAGGCTGAGGCTGACCTCAAGCGCAGCAAGGCAGACATCGCCGCCCTCCAGCTCAGCGAGCTCGAGGGCACCATGCACCGCAGCGAGGACGTCGAGGCTGTGATGACCGACCTCGTCTACAATATCAGGTCGATGCTCGTGGCCCTGCCGGGCCGTCTGGCCGTCGACGTCACCGGCGCAGCAACACCCGCCGAGGCGTCCGAGATCATCCGCACAGAGGTCTACAAGATCCTGACGGAGCTGGCCGGCTATAAATACGATCCCGAGGTGTACGCCCGGCGAGTAAGGGATCGGGAAGGCTGGGGCGAACAGCTCGCCGATGACGCGGACGACTAAAAAAGCCGCCGCGAAGCTCAATACCGCCATCGCCGGAGCGGTCAAACGCTTCGCCCCGCCTGAGAGCCTGACCGTGGACGAGTGGGCTGACAAGCACCGCCGCCTCTCCCCGGAAAGCTCAGCCGAGGCCGGCCCGTGGCGCACTAAGCGCACCCCGTACCTCGAGGAGCCCATGCGGGCCTTTACTGATCCGAAGGTGCACAAGATAGTCATGGTGGCCGCCTCTCAGGTCGGCAAGTCCGAGCTCGAGCTCAACATCATCGGCTACATCATCGACCAAGACCCCGGCAGCATCCTCTACGTCCACCCGACCATCGACGACGCCCGGAAGTTCAGCCGCCTCCGCGTGGCCCCCATGATCCGCGACAGCAAGCCACTGAAGGCGAAGGTGCACGACGTCAAGGCCAAGGACAGCGGCAACACGATCCTCCAGAAGTCTTTCCCGGGCGGTATGCTCACCCTGACCGGCTCCAACAGCGCCTCGGCTCTGGCCTCCACGCCCGCCCGCTACATCATCGGCGACGAGCGCGACCGCTGGGCGACCAGCGCCGGCACCGAGGGCGACCCGTGGGCGCTGGCTGAAGCACGTCAGGCCACATTCTACAACGCCAAGGCGGTCGAGGTCTCGACCCCGACCATCAAGGGCAACAGCAACATCGAGACGAGTTTTTACCAAGGCACGCAGGAACGCTGGTGCCACCGCTGCCCCGAGTGCGGGGAGTACAGCGAGATCGTGTTCGACAATATCCACTTCGACCCGGAGGCCAAGAGGATCCGCGGGAAAAAGTCGTGGAGCCTCAAGAGCGGCGTCTCGTGGAGCTGCCCGGCCTGCGGCTGCCTGATCCACGAGGACGTCATGCGAAAGCAGCCGGCCAAGTGGATTGCCGACAACCCGGACGCCTACAAGAAGGGCGTCCGTTCTTTTTGGCTCAATGCCTTCTCAAGCCCGTGGACTCCGTGGGAGAAGATCGTCCTAAAGTTTCTCGACGCCAAGGATGATCCGCAGCGCCTCAAGGTCGTCTACAACACCCTGCTCGGCCAACTATGGGAAGATCGCGGCGACCTCGAGGACGAGGACACCATGCTCTCCCGCCGCGAGGACTACGGCACCCGCTCGGACGGCACCCCCGTGGAGCTGCCTGACGGCGTGCTCGTGCTGACCTGCGGCGTCGACACTCAGGACAACCGCCTCGAATACGAAGTAGTCGGTCACGGGAAGTATGGCGAGACGTGGGGCATCGTCAAGGGCTACATCATGGGCCGGCCGGACACCCCGGAGGTCTGGCAGCGGCTCGACGACGTGGTCGACCACGTCTACAAGTTCAAAAACGGCCGCGGCCTGAAGATCTCCATCACCTGCGTCGACTCCGGCGGCCACTTCACCCAAGAGGTCTATGAGGCGTGCCGGGCCCGCGTCGGCAAGCGCGTCTTTGCCATCAAGGGCAAGGGCGGCGACGGCATCCCCTTCGTCTCGCCTCCGAGCAAGGTGCCGATCCGCGACAACAAGCGGATCACCTGCTGGCTCTACACCATCGGCGTCGACGCCGGCAAGGCGACGATCATGGCTAATCTGAAGGTGCAGGAGCCCGGGCCAAAATACTGCCATTTCAACCGGCACCCCGACGCCGGTTATGACCTCAATTTCTTCAACGGGCTACTCTCCGAGAAGCTGGTGCTCACGCACACACGCCGCGGCGACCGCTGGGCGTGGGAGAAGCTGCCCGGCCACAACCGCAACGAGGCCCTCGACTGCCGCGACTACGCCAACGCCGGCCTCAAGATCATCAACCCCGACATGGACGCCATCGAGCGCCGCCTGCAAGGGCTGGAGGAAAAACCGAAGGCCCCGCAGCAGCGACGGCAGCGGCCACGGCACAACCGGGCCGACGCCTTCGACGACTGGTAAGGAGGACACACCATAATGAGAAAGACCCGCGAACAAATCGAGTACCAGCTCTCCATCAAGAGGAACCGGCTGGAGCTCTACCTGAAGCGAGAGGCCGAGATGCTGGACGGAGGCGTCCAGAGCTACGGCATCGGCTCGCGCAATCTGGCCCGCTACAACACCGACCTCGGATCCATCCGGGCCGCCATCAAACAGCTCGAGGCAGACATCGAAGCCCTCGAGGCCGCACTGAACGGCGAGAAGCCGCGAAAAGCTGTGGGAGTAGTGCCCCGAGACTGGTGAAAGAAGCCCCGAAAGGGGCTTTTTTCATAGGCCGACGCCGGGAGTTTTCGCTCCTTTTCTCCCGGCCCGGCCATCTTCACCATGAAGGAGGTGAGCACCATCAGCAAAAGAAAAAGCAGAAGCCGCCCGCAAAACAGGCGGCAGCAGCCGCGCCCTGTGAATAAGGGCTACGGCGACGCCGGCGCGAGCTGGCACAAGAAGGCGACCAAGGGCTTCAGAGCTATGAGCGGCAGCCCGAAGGAGGACATCGACGCCAACAACTACACCCTGCGGCAGCGTGCCCGGATGCTTTACATGGCGGCCCCGATCGCCACCTCTGCCATCCGCACCAACCGCACCAACGTCGTCGGCATCGGCCTCCAGCTCAAGAGCCGGATCGACCGCGAGGCGCTCAGCATGACGCAGGAGGCCGCGGACGCATGGCAGGCTCAGGCCGAGCGGGAGTTCGCCCTCTGGTCTGAGAACAAAAGGGCGTGCGACGCCACCGGCGTCAACAACTTCGCAGCCATGCAGCAGCTCGCGCTCTCCTCGTGGCTGGTCAGCGGCGACGTGTTCGCCGTCGTGAAGCAGTACGAGCCGACGCCGCTCACGCCCTACTCGCTGCGCCTGCATCTGATCGAGGCCGACCGAGTCGCCACACCGACGACCTCCGGCATCATCACCCCGATGCTGCTGACCACCGGCAAGGCGGCCAACGGCAACACCATCTACGACGGCGTCGAGGTGAACAGCGACGGCCAGATCGAGGCGTACCACATCCGCAGCACCTACCCCTTCGAGCTCGGCAGCACGACGACAACGTGGGCCCGCGTTCAGGCATACGGCGAGCGGACTGGACTGCCGAACATCCTGCACGTCATGGAGAGCGAGCGCCCGGATCAATACCGCGGCGTCAGCTACCTCGCGCAGGTCATCGAGCCCCTGCTCCAGCTTCGCCGCTACACCGAGAGCGAGCTGACCGCGGCGGTCGTCGAGTCGTTTTTCACGGCCTTCATCAAGACTGAAGCAGGCGCCGGCGACAACCCGTTCAACGAGGTCGGGAGCAGCCTGCCGGAGGTGAGCCGAGATCCTAACGAGTACGAGATGGGCCCCGGGCAGATCAACATCATGGAGCCCGGCGAGGACGTGACCTTTGCAGACCCCAAACGGCCGGCCAGCGGCTTCAACACCTTCCTGCGCGCCATCTGCGAACAGGTGGGCGCGGCACTCGAGATCCCGGCCGACCTGCTGCTCAAGAGTTTCAACAGCTCGTACAGCGCCAGCCGTGCCGCCCTGATGGAGGCGTGGAAGGCGTTCCGCATGAGACGCAAGTGGTTTGTCGATGACTTCTGCACGCCGGTCTATGAGATCTGGCTCTCTGAAGCCGTCGCCCGCGGCCGCATCAGCGCCCCGGGCTTCTTCGCAGACCCGGCGATCCGCGCCGCATACCTCGGCGCCGAGTGGATCGGCCCCTCTCAGGGACAGCTCGACCCGACGAAGGAGATCACGGCCGAGATCCTCGCCATCGGCGAAGGCATCACGACCAGAGAACAGGCGACCATCCGACTCAACGGCGGCCAGTGGGACGCCAACGTCGACCAGCTCGCTCGGGAAAACGAGAAGCTGCGCGCAGCGCAGGGGCAGGTCGACCAGAGCACAGCGGCCAGCGGCACGATCTCCGCAGCTCTGCGGGAGGCGATCGTCGCCGAGGCCATCAAAAGCATCAAGGAAGGAGACAAGCATGAGAACGCATAACACCCCCCGGCTCTGTGCCGGGCCTCAGACTGCGGGCACGCCGATCAAGTTCTGGAACGTCGCCAGCACCGGCGACGACGAGGGCGAGATCACCCTCTACGGCGACGTCGTGAGCCGTCAGCCTGTGGACTGGTGGACGGGCGAGCCCGAGCCCGGCCTCTACATCGCGCCCGAGAGCTTCATGGAGGATCTCGCGGCCGTCAAGGGCAAGAGCAACATCACCATCAAGATCAATAGCTGTGGCGGCGACCTCTACACCGGCATCGCCATCCACAACGCCATCAAGGGCCTGACCGGCCACAAGGTCGTCGTCGTGGAAGGCATCGCGGCCAGCGCGGCCAGCGTCATCGCCTGCGCAGGCGACGAGGTGCAGGTCTATCCCGGCAGCATGGTGATGATCCACGGCGTCGCCGGGCTGCTCTACGACTACTACACCCTCGCAGACCTGAAGAAACTCCAGAAGGACTTCGACGCGAGCGAGCGGGCCATCGCGGAGATCTACCACGCCAAGACCGGGATCGCGGTCGAGCAGCTCCGCACCATGATGACCCGCGAGACATGGATGGTCGGGCAGGAAGCCATCGACAACGGCTTCGCCGACACCCTGCTCGAGGGCGACGGCCCCGATGTCAGCGTGAGCGCCGACAAGCAGGTGCTCCTCGTGGCCGGCATCCGGCACAACATCAAGGGGCTGCACAATGTCCCGAGCACGATCCGCATCAACAGCATCCACGCCGCCCCTGCGGCTGGAAATAAGCCGACCGGCAACGGCGGCAAAAACAGAAAGGATGATAAGCCCATGACTCTCGAGGAAATGAGAGCGCAGCACCCCGACCTCGTCGCTCAGATCGAGCAGCAGGCCGCCGCAAATGCCGTAACGCAGGAGCGGGCCCGCATCGAGGCCATCGACAGCATCGCCGCAAGTGTGGGCGACGCGCAGCTCGTCAGGGACGCCAAGTACGGCGAGACCCCCTGCACCGCTGAGCAGCTCGCGCTCAAGGCTATGCAGAAGCAGGCGGCCCTCGGTGCCAAGCACCTGAAGGACGCCAAGGCTGACAACGACGAGTCCGGCGCTGCCGGCGTCGGCGCTGCCCCTAACGGCGGCGAAGAAGGCAGCGAAAACGACGACAAGGCAAAGGTGGACGCCATCGTCGGCCTCTACAACTCCACCAAGTCTCAGAACGGAGGTAAGAAGTAATGAGCAAGAGACTGGACGAAAACCTCGGCAGCGTCGGCTATGACGGCCTGATCGTTGCCAATGAGCCCGTCGCTGACGTGCTCACCGTGACCATCCGCAAGGAGGCCACCGCCGCGGCCACCTATAAGCGCGGCACCGTGCTGGCCCTGTCTGCCGGCACCGCCGACTACGGCAAGCTGGTGATCCTCGGCTCCACCGCGACCACCAACGAAACCCTGACCGCCAACTGCATCCTCGCCGAGGACGTGGAAGTCGGCACCACCGCGGACGTGACCGTGCTGGCCTACCGCACCGGCCACTTCGCCCGAAACAAGCTGGCCGTCGCAAGCGGCTACACTCTGAAGGCGACCGACGAGGAGGAGCTGCGCAAGGCCGGCATCCTGCTCTCCGACGCCATCGAATACTAAGAGAAGGAGGACAACAAAATGCCTTTTAACTTCTACGACACCCACACGCTGCTCATGGCCGTGCAGCAGCTCACCCCTGCCGCGACCTTCCTGCGTGACCGCTATTTCCCCACCAACGACGCGAGCGACATCTTCGCCACCGACGACGTGCTCGTCGAGTTCCGTGACGGCAGCAAGAAGCTGGCGCCCTTCGTGGCCCCTCGCAAGGGCGGCGTCACCGTCCTGCGCGCCGGCTACAATATGGAACGCTACACCCCGCCCTTCGTGGCTCCCCGTCGCGTCCTGACCCTCGACGAGCTGCGCAAGCGTGGCTTCGGCGAGGCTCTCTACTCTCAGCTCACCCCTGAGCAGCGCCAGCAGACCCTCATCCTGCGCGACGCTGACGAGCTGGGCGAGCTCATCACCAACCGCGAAGAAGCGATGGCCGCCGAGACCATGCTGACCAACGGCTGCGTGATGAAGCACATCGCCGACGACGTCGACAAGGCCGACGAGATGGAGATCCGTTTCTACTCCGAGGCCAGCAACCCCGCGACCTACACCCCGACGGCCAAGTGGGACGCCACCGGCGGCAAGATCCTGAAGGATCTGGAGGTCATGATCCGTATGCTGACCAAGCGCGGCCTCCGCGCCTCTGATCTGGTCTGCTCCCCGGATGTGGCTGACACCATCATCAACGACGCGGCCGTGCAGAAGCTCCTCGACAACCGCCGCATCGAGATCGGCAACGTGGAGCCCGAGCTGCTGCCTGACGGCGCTGCCATCGTGGCCCGCCTGAACGTCCTCGGCCGCATCATCAGCGTCATCTCCTACGACCTGACCTATACCGACGACGAGGGCAACGACAAGCTCTACATCCCGTCCGGCAAGTGCGTCCTCACCGCTCCCGGCGCTGGCCGCACCGCCTACGGCGCCGTCTCTCAGGTCGAGCAGAGCGACGGCGAGTTCCACACCTACGCCGGCCGCCGCGTGCCGAAGTATGTGAGCAGCGCCGAAGGCAACAGCCGCACGCTGACCATCTCCAGCCGCCCGCTGATGATCCCCAACAACAAGAACCCGTTCATCGTTGCGGACGTCCTGACGGACTGAGCGCAGCAGAAAGGAGCAGAGCATGATCCAGATTATCAAGGGCACCTTCGGCTACTATAACGGCCGCAAGGTGATCCCCATCACTGAAGCAGACGGCCCTCAGAAGTTCGACGACGAGCTGGAGGCCCGTCTGGTGAAGGAAGGCGTCGCAAAGTACATCGGCGAGCTGGGCGAGACTGCCGAGCAGCCCGCCGCCCGCCGCTTCCGGCGCAGAAGGCGCTGCGGCGCTCTCTGAGGGAAGCTCTCCCATGAGCTTCTGCGCCATGGCCGCGATGCGGCTCATCTCCTCGGGATTGGAGAGCACGGCGTTGAGCCGCTCTTCCAGCTCGCTCATTTTCCGTTTTCGAAGCGCGAGAGCTTTTCGGCCAGGGCTTTGCCCTCGTTCGTCGAGAGGATCTGCGTGAGGAGCGCCTTGAGCTGCGCGGCGTCGCCGCTGCGCACCGCCCGCTCCGCCGCGGCGGGATCGATCGCCGCGCCGAGCTTTTTCGCCTCGGGCGAGTTGGCCATATCGCGGATCGCGCCGCCCTGCCGCCCGGAGAGCAGCTCCGCGCCCAGCTTTTCCATATCCATCATCCGTTCCACCCCCTGTAAGGAGTATATGCAGCGGGGAGAAAGAGAGTGCTTTATGCGTATTGCCGTTTTTTCCGACTCCCACGGCGTGAAGGAGCCAATGCTCGCCGCCATTGAGGAGCAAAAGCCCGATATGGTGCTCCATCTCGGCGACTATGTGCGCGACGCGGAGGCGATCGCGGCGTATTTCCCGTCGCTCGACCTGCGGTATGTGCGCGG
>ERZ1027125.711-NODE-711-length-12790-cov-4.387436_pt1 | contig 12790 bp, 10 predicted proteins | sample MGYA00519249_ERZ1027125 | MGnify/ENA primary metagenome ERZ1027125 (study PRJEB26926, sample SAMN06164580) | human gut metagenome | biome: ENVO:00009003; feature: ENVO:2100002; material: ENVO:00002003 | host: Homo sapiens | place: USA | collected 2012 ... | reverse complement strand
TCGGCAGCGTCAGATGTGTATAAGAGACAGTTATAAATATCTTTCCGTTGAAAAAAAAGAGTTTGTTTTGTCAAAACAAATTCTTAAAAGCGGAACAAGTATCGGTGCAAATGTAAAAGAGGCAATAAATGGACAAAGTACAGCAGATTTTCTTAGTAAAATGAGCATTGCTTTGAAAGAAGCGGGCGAAACGGAATATTGGCTAGAATTGCTGAACGAAACGAAATATATTTCCGATAATCAATTTAACAGCATGGTCGCTAACTGTCGTGAACTAATAAAGATCCTGACAAGTATTATCAAAACTACAAAAGCAAGTATCAATTATTGACTACAGTAAAGTCTTATCGGACAATATAAAATAATTGTCAATTATCAATTATCAATTGTCAATTAAAAAAGCCGTTCGTGCATTATTTTGACCGTTCGTTCCGAAATCAACACGAGCGGTCATTTTTATGGTATACTGTAAGAGAAGGAAGTGAGAAATATGAAACGTGTGAAAATCACAAAATACACTAAGGAAAAACGAAAAAAAGTCAGGGATAATTTTCACAAGGAACAGGATAAGATCAAATATAAAACGGGCGAAAATATGCGATATATTCTTTCGGAGTTCCGAAAAAGCCAGCCTGTTATGTTTATCCTGCTTATCGCAGAACTGCTTGCGGCTGTGGCGAACTCGCTGTTCGGGACATTTACCAGCAAATATGTGGTAGAGCTTGCGCTTGGCACTTCGTCGAGAACTAGACTTGCGGCGATATGTCTGCTGCTTATTACAGGCGAGCGTATGTCGAAATATATATGGAACGAAACATCCGATTACCAAGTTTATGTAGGCGATTACAAGTTTCTGAATTATATGAAGCGGAAAATAATTCGCAAGAATATGTCGACAGATTACGAAAACAACGAAAGCTGTGACAAAAATAACGCTTTAAAAAAGGCTGAAACAGGCTCGGATTATATAACATGGCAGACTGTAAATACTATAAAGTATTTTTTGATGGCGGTATTGCAGGTAATAGCATACGGCTCTATCCTGTCGATGCTTGATCCCGTTATGCTTCTTATCGTCGGTATGCCTGCGGCGGTGAGTTATTACATTGAAAGACACAAAATGAAATGGATATGGAATATGGCGGACAACTGGCAGAAATACGACCGTGAGCTTGATTATATTCATAGCGCAGGCGGTAACTTTTCTTCAGCAAAAGACGTTCGCATTTACGGTATGGAAAAATGGTTCACAAAAATATTTGCTAAGTCGTTCAATAACCGTTTGGACTGGTATGAACAGCAGGACGAATGGTCATTCAGACATGATCTTGTCCGTGTACTGATGGTATACTTATCAAATTTCGCCGCTTATGCGTATGTTATTTATATGGTTGTGAAAGGCAATATCGGCGCTGGAGATTTTGTGCTTTATTTCAATTCCATATATAATTTCGGCTTTTCCGTAAGAGATATTTTCGATAAATATTCGGGATTCAACTGGCTGTCAAATAACATTTCTTACTCAAGAGAATATCTCGATATAAAAGACAAGGCAAATCACGGCAGGGGCGAAAAACTGCCGTCGGGCGAATGTGAGATAGAGTTCAGAAACGTAAGCTATAAATACGGCGGAGCTGAAAATGCGACGATACAAAACATTTCTTTCACTCTGCACAAGGGCGAAAAGCTTGCGTTTGTTGGTCTTAACGGAGCAGGAAAAACAACGCTGATAAAGCTTATGTCGGGTCTTTATGATCCCTCGGAGGGTGAGATTCTCCTGAACGGCAAGCCTGTGAACAGCTATAACAGAGATGAGTATTTCAGACTTTTCGGCGCGGTGTTTCAGGATATTTCCGTTCTGCCCGTTACCGTTGCGGAAAACGTCGCAGGTGCGGATATTGACAATATAGATATGGACAGAGTTTACGACTGTATGAAAAAAGCAGGACTTTACGATAAAGTCATGAGCCTGCCCGAAAAGGAAAACACCCGGCTTGTGAAATCGGTTTACGAGAATGCAACGGAGCTTTCGGGAGGACAGACGCAAAAGCTTGCTTTAGCCAGAGCCTTATATAAGGACGCACCTATTCTGCTTCTTGACGAGCCTACAGCGGCTCTCGACCCAATCGCAGAGCAGGAAATGTATCTTAATTATGCTGAGTTTTCAAAAGGTAAATCAAGCGTATTCATTTCGCACAGACTTGCTTCAACAAGATTCTGCGATAGGATAATAATGATAGAAAACGGCAAGGTAGCCGAAGAGGGTACACACGCAGAGCTTATGGAGCAGGGCGGAAAGTACGCGGAGCTTTTTGAACTTCAAAGCTCATATTACAACGACGAGGAGGTGCAGACAAATGAGTGAAAATAAAGAAAAGAAGCTTACTGCGAAGGAAAAGCGCGAAATAATAAGACGCACGCTGAAAGCCGTAAATGTCGCCGACAAAGGCTTTGTGGCGAGAGATACGGTAAAATACTGCGTTGACCTTTCGGGCGAATTCATATCGATTTATCTGTCAGCGCTTGTCATCGACGGAATAGCGCAGTCCAAGCCCGTAGGAACTTTACTGATATATGCTGCGATAGCTGTGGGTATACAAGCAATACTATCCGTGATACAGCGATTTTTGTTCAGGCGCAAGGACTCGCACAACTTTGCAAAGACGTCAAATCTGCAAAAGAACCTTTGGCAAAAGGTAATGACAATGGATTATTTCCACCTTGAAAGCACCGACACGCAAAATCAATACGCAAACGCACAGCGTCAGCCTAATAATAATAACGCAGGTATAGGCGCAGTCTGCAATTATTTTAAATTTACCATAGGCGGACTTTTTATGGTGATAACGGGCATTATGCTTATTATCCCATCAGCTTTCAGAGCTCCGACAGCAACGTCGGGATTTACAGGATTTATCCAGTCTGTGTGGGGATTTATCGCAGTTGCCGTTATAACGGCGGTTCTGGAGCTTATAAAATCACTGGTAATAAATCCTATAGCCCTGCTGGGCTTTGAGGAAATACACAACGACAAAAATGTTATAGGGTCAGGTCGTGCCGATTCCTTTTTCAATCAGTATGTGCTGAATAACTACCGTAACGGAAAAGAAATAAGAATGTATTCTCAGCAAAGGCTTATTGAAAAAGAGCTTGACAAGGCGCAGAAAACGGTTATTGACGGCTGGTTCAAGGGATACAAAAAGGCTATGCTGCCGGGTTTTCTTATTCAGCTTGTGAATATCCTTACAAAGGTACTGATGTACGGCTTTGCGGTAATGAGAGCGGCAAGCGGTATGCTTACACCGGGCGAGGTCATCGCTTTCGCTATGTACTTTGAAAAAATATCGGCAGGCGTTTCTGAAATATCCGACGGATACGGACTGCTGAAAATAACGCCTACATTCTGTAAGCAGTATTTTGATTTTCTTGACATTCCGGACGAAAGATACAAAGGTACTATCCCCACCGAAAAGAGGGATGACAACGAGTACGAGTTTGAATTTAAACACGTTTATTTCAAATATCCCGGCAGCGAGGAATATGTGCTGAAAGACATCGATCTGAAATGGCGTATCGGCGAGAAAATGGCGCTTGTAGGCAAGAACGGCTGCGGAAAATCCACTCTGGTAAAGCTGCTCTGTCGGCTGTACGACCCCACCGAGGGAGAGATCACCCTCAACGGAATTGACATAAAAAAGTACAAGTATGAGGAATATATGGCGCTGTTTTCGGTAGTGTTTCAGGACAGCAGGCTGTTTTCGTTCAGCCTTGCGGAGAATATTGCCGCCGATACGGATTACGACAGCGACCGTGTGACCGACTGCGTTATCCGTGCAGGGTTGAGCGAACGTCTTGATACAATGTATAAGGGCATTGAAACCTGTCTATACAAGGATTTTGATGAAAACGGCGTAGAGATTTCGGGCGGAGAAGCGCAGAAACTCTGCCTTGCAAGGGCGATCTACAAAGGCTCGCCGTTTATTGTTCTCGACGAACCTACAGCGGCGCTTGACCCTATTTCCGAGCATGATATTTACACAAAGTTCAACGGAATTGTGGGTACAAGAACAGCTATTTATATTTCTCACCGGCTTTCCTCATGCCGTTTTTGCGATGAGATAACCGTCATGGAAAACGGTCGTATTGCTGAGCGCGGAAATCACAATGAGCTGATCGAAAAGGGCGGGGTTTACAAATCCCTTTGGACGGCTCAGGCAGAGTATTATAAAAATACGGCCGGAGAATTGTTTGCATGATCGTCAGTTCTAAAATCTGATCGATTTTATAACAGAATAAAGGAAGGATATATTCTTCAGCCTCCGAGACTTTACTCAAATATACTTTTGTTGGATATTGTCGGGTATGAAAAGTTAAAATTGTTCATTGCGCTTTCTCCTGAAAATATTTGTTTTTAATGTTCGCTGAACAACCAGCCCATTATTTCTTCATCGTGTGCAAACGCCTGTCCTCCGGCGTGCTGGTCGGAATATCCTCTGTCGGAAAAATATTCGCTTTCACGAACGTCAAGCACAAGAAGCTTTTCTATCTTCTCATCGCTTAAACCGCCGTCCTTATAGCTTTTGTAAATTTCATCATAAGCGTCTTTCATAGGCTCAGCGCCGTAATAGCTGTCGAACTCGCCTATGACCATGTATACGGGAGTTTTTGCTTTTACCAGAGTTTCAATATCGCCGTCCCATTTTGAACTTGTTTCAAGGTAGGCGGTGTAAAGCTCGGGACTTTTTCCCATTACGATAGACCCCGTTTCTCCGCCGCCAGACATTCCGTGAAGATAGACCTTATCTTTATCGATATTGTAATTTTCCAAAAAATATTCTGTCAGCGCGATAGTCATATCTGCGGAGGTTTCCCCCCAATCGTCCAGCTGAGGAGAAATTATTATCATTTTGTCGTTATATTTCTTCGCCTCAAACGGGAAATCTTCAACAAGATTTGCGCCTGTTCCCTGAAAATAAAGTCCTTCCCACCCGGGCAGAGTAATAAAAAGAGCATAAGGCGAACCGCCGTCGTAGCTTTCGGGAATATATACTGAAAAGTGTATATCTCCATGCCGTTCTGAGTGAAGTAAGTTATCAACAATAAAATCTCTGTCTTTAACACTTCCAAATTCAAGCTTATCGTTTTTATCGGTATACTGTTCCGTATTAACGGTTTCGGCGCTTTTTACCGATGGATTTTTCTCGTCTGCAACTTTCGCAGTTATTTTTGCCTTTTCAGTATCGGGAACAGAAACTTTATCATGTTTTCCACAGCCCGATAAAATCATCACTAATACGATCATTATCAAAATGATTTGCTTAATTATTATTCACTCCTCTCAAAAAACTACATATTGCTTTCCCAGAATTTCACCGCGTCGTCTATCCAGCCCTCAGCGACAGTATTTGTGCCGAGTCCGAATCCGTGAGGCAAACCCTCGTATGAATGAAATTCCGTTGAAATACCGTAAGAAGTCAGTTCCTTTAAACGATCACGCATAGTCCTCCAATCTGCTATGCCGTCGTCTGTCCCTACGCAGGCGTAAGTTGGAGCGTCTTTTTTTGACGCATCCGAGTAACCCGTATACTGCATTATTACTGCCGACGCCTGCGGTACGCCGTATCTGTCCGCATAATCGCCGTTACCCAAGGTCGCCGCCATTCTAGCTCCGGCAGAACCGCCCCAAAGAGAAAACCCTGTCGGGTCAACTTCAAGTTCGTCTGAATTTTCGGTTATAAAAGCTATCGCTCTTGCAAGATCGTCATAGGCGTACTCCGGTCGGTATATCAGTGCGAAAGCGTTATATCCCTTTTTGCTGACTTCCAATGCGTGAGGAAAACTGTCGTGCATCGCTCCTACATAAACGAATCCTCCGCCTGCGTTCATCAATGCAAATTTTTTTCCCTTTTCGCCCTTGAAGAAAAACAGCCCAGTATCCGCAAGAGTCGGATCGTCTGCGATCTCTTTATCAGAATAGATAGAATAAAAGATACGATCGCCGTTTTCGGCGCTGTCTTTAAGCTGATTTAATATTTCTACAGTCTTTGACGTGTCAATATAGTTATACCATGTGTACACGCTGCCGGTGCTGATATTTTCAAGAGTCATATCGCCTGAAACGGTTTTATCGACAGGGAAAAGCAATCTGCCGAAATCTTCAAAAGCGGGATCGGAAATTACATCCGATACTTTGGTGTTCGTAGTAAAATCAGACGTATGCGAAATATTTTCATCGTTTTTATCAACGCTGCCGAAAAAATAAAGCAGGCCGTTGTACGTATACTCCATAGCCGCCTCTCCGTCATGTGAGTATCCTTCTTTTACGCTGTATGAAAAGTTTTTTCCCTCTGTGAAATATTCGGAGCTGCGTATCTTCTGAACCCGGTCTTCCACATAACTGTATGCGAAATCCGACGTTCCCGTTATCGACCAAACATAGTAATCGCTTTGCTTAAAATCCTTTGCCGATTGCCAGATCTCCTCATCATCAAGAACTGTTCCGCAGCTCATAGGCAGGAATTTGCTGAAATAATCAAGACAATACTGAAAGGTTCTCCACGTCGCTACAGAGCCCATTGAAAATCCCCCAAAAGCTCTGTGACTGCGGCTTGATTTCAGATCATTCGGTCCAGTACTCCCGGCATATGTACCGTACTTGTTTTCAACCGCAGGAATAAGATCGTTTATCAGCTCGTTATGATAATTTTCATTTAACTTCAATGCCAGACCGAAATCGCCGCTGTCGTCATTGCTCGTGTTGTTATATGTAGGACAAACGATTATTATAGGGTTTATTCTTCCTGAAAATATCAGATTATCTACAACATTTTTGCAGCTGTTAGGACTGTCGGGCGTTCCAAAAGTTGACGTTTCATCGCTCCAGCCTCCGTGCATAAGATAAAAAACATCGTACTGATTTTCTTCGGAATAACCGTACGGAAGATATACTATTGCACGCTTATCAAGCTTTTGTGATTTATCCGCATAGCTGAAAGATTCGTATGTAGTATAGTTCAGTTCCTCCAGTTTTCCTTGATCATCTGCCGCAGAGAAATATTCTTTAGGAATTTCTTCGAGATTATCAGGAATAGTTTTTACTGTATTACTATCCTCAGCCGAATCTGATTTTTGTATTGAGGGAGCTGAATTCAATAAGCTTTCAGATGAACTTTTTTTACCGACCGTGTTATTTGCACAAGACGTCATAGTGAACATAACGGCTGTCAATATTAAAATTATCGTTTTATTTTTCATTTGCGACCTCCGTAAATTATACAAAACTATCGATCACAGCATTATTTATAGAACATATATAACGCGTCGGAGACATACCGCCTCCGTAAGAAACGTTAGCGTTTGACGTATCCAGCATTTCCGAGCTTATCCATCGCCGATCAAGACTTATGGTGTCCTCACAGCGGAATTCATATCCGTTATCGGTAAGTCTGAACCCGTTTACCGTTATCCAATGAGAATAGCCCTGAAAATCCGACACGATATTTCCTCCTATATAGCAGACTTCGAGTACGGCGGGACGGCCTGTGGAAATAAGCGAAACGAGAGTTTCCTCCGTAGATTTTTCCGTTCTGAAATCTGTAAGAGTAAACCCTTCGATTCCGTTATCGGCAAGATATTTATTGACCGAATTCGATATCTGCCGGCCGAACATATAATATTCGAGTTCGCCTATACTGTACTCGTCGGATATTGCCGAATAACTGCGGACAGTACTCATGCGTTCTGTCAGTTCATTTTCCCATACCGGGGCAATACTTTGGATTATCAGCGTTCCTGCCGACGCACCGCAGGCAGTTTCGCCTGCAAGCTCGGCTTCATATTGGTTTACCGTTCCGGTATCGATCAGGATCTCCGCCGCATGGCAATCCGAAAGGATCGCTTCGTTTTCATTTGCATATTCGACCTGATAACCGACATAAGAATATCCACACTTAATATCGGAATTATCCTTTTCAATAAATTCCACTGATAAATTGTCGTCGGGAGAGATATTTATGATACCGTCTGAAATTTTATCGGCAGAAAATTCTCCTTGAAGAATTTTTGTAACTTTTCCGCCGTTCTCGGAATTCACCGAAAGCCTGTAAGCTCTGACAATATCAACATTGGTAAGATCTCCGATAAGCTGTAACGAAACTTCGGTTTCGGATAGTTTCGAAAATTCAAAATCGGGATTCGTCATTGCGTTGTCCTGTTCGGAGGCGCTGTTAACAGCCGCATCTTCCGAAGATGAAGATGTTCGGTTTTCTTTTGTAACGGCGTATGATGCAGACCGTTCGCTTGTTTGCAAATTTGCTTTATCCGTATCGCTTTTTGCAGTATTTGTACAGGCAGACGAAAACAGCGATAAACAAGCTATCATGCAGAACAGCAAACAAGCTTTTTGAAATTTTCTCACCTGATAAACCTTTATCTTTTAAGTCCCGTCATCATTTCAACCGTTGCAGGGTCGTAATGAGAGAAGAACAGGCTCTCTTTTTCATCCAATGCAGCTATCGCCGACATATCGTCCTCATCGAGAGTAAAATCGAACACGTCAAAATTCTCTTTCATACGCTCTTTGTGCGTTGACTTAGGGATCACGACTACTCCGCTTTGAATAAGAAAGCGCAAAGCCGTCTGAGCGGCGCTTTTGCCGTGTTTTTCACCTATCTCATTTAATATCGAATTGGTAAAGAAATCTTTTCTTCCCTCGGCAAAAGGCCCCCATGATTCGTGCTGAACACCGTATTTGAGCATATATTCGTGAGCCTGTTTCTGCTGTTGGAACACATGGGTTTCTACCTGATTTACCGCAGGCATTACCTCTACGAAATTACACAGGTCTACCAATCTGTCGGGATAGAAATTTGACACTCCGACAGCACGTATCCAACCCTCTTTATATGCCTCTTCCATTGCACGGTAAGTGCCGTAATAATCATTAAACGGCTGATGAATAAGCACAAGGTCGATATAGTCAGTCTGCAATTTTTTCAGTGATTCCTCAAGCGACGCTTTTGCTTTTTCGTAACCGCCGTTGCTTATCCATACCTTTGTTGTGATGAATAATTTGTCACGGGCGACTCCGCACTTTTTAACAGCGTTTCCCACAGCCTCTTCGTTTCCGTAAGCCTGTGCCGTATCAACAGAACGGTATCCTACGTCTATAGCGTCAAGAACGCAGCGTTCGCACTCGTCGCTGCTTACCTGATAAACTCCATATCCTAACATCGGCATCTTAATTCCGTTATTCAAAGTTACATATTCCATAGTTCATTGTCCTTTCTTATTTACAATTTTTGAACCGCCGAACACTTCGGACATTTTCATACTGTCAAGGGCTTTGTCGATAGCTTTTACTTCCTCGTCTGTAAGCAAAACGTCCGCCGCACCCAAGTTTTCTTTCATTCTTTCTTCCTTGCGGGTTCCGGGGATAGGCACTATCCAAGGCTTTTTGCAAAGCATCCAAGCCATCGATATCTGTCCCAAGGTTGCGTTTTTCTTCGCCGCGGTTTCATTGAGCAGCCCGAACAGAGCTTTGTTCTCGTCAAAGCTCTTGTCGCTGAACTGGGGCATACTGCTTCGATAGTCGTATTTACTGTCGAATGCCGAGCCTTTGCCGTATTTTCCCGTAAGCAGACCGTTTGCCATAGGCGAAAACGCCACAAGACCGACTTCCAGTTCTTCCAGAACAGGAAACAGCGATTCATAATGCCTTGCCATCATAGAATAACGATTTTCCACCGCAGTTACGGGACAAACGGCGTTCGCCCGTCTGAGGTAATCCTCGTTTGCCTCCGAAATTCCCCAGCTTCTTATTTTACCCTCTTTGATAAGCTCCGACATAACGTCGGCCACTTCTTCGGGCGGTGTATTCTCGTCGATTCGGTGCTGAAAATATAAGTCGATATAGTCCGTTTGAAGCCGTTTCAAAGAACCCTCTACAGATTCACGAATACGTCCGCGGCTTGAATCGGTTATCAAAGGATAAGGAACCCGACCGCTCGATGTATCAAATCTGATACCGAATTTTGTGGCGATCACTACCTTATCACGATAGGGCTTTAACGCTTCGCCCACGATTCTTTCATTTGCGAACGGATCGTCCTGCGTTCCGTAAATTTCCGCTGTATCGAAAAATGTGTAACCCATTTCCACAGCCTGTTTAATTAATAGTACCGCTTCTTTTTCTTCCGTGGGTGCGCCGTATGCGTGTGAAAATCCCATACAGCCCAAACCCACAGCCGAAACGGACAGATTCTTTCCCAATGTTCTTGATTTCATATGTTCTCCTTTCCGATTTATCGCCGACGTTCGCCTTTATTACATTCCCAAGCTTTCAACCCAGCTTCGAACCTCGTCCTCGGAGGCTCCCGACTGAACACGCTTGCCTTCCTGCCAGTTTCCCGTTCCCGCCATCTGTTCCAAGAGTGTTCCGCTCTCACCCAGATCGGAGCTTGAGGAAGTGCAGAACGGTATCACGGTTTTGTCTGTAAAATCGTTTGCTTCAATAAATCCGTCCACGGGCCATGCGGCGATCCCCCACCATATAGGATAGCCAATATAAACGACATCGTATGATTCCCAATCCGAAACGGAGGCCGAAATCAATTCAACGTTTCTTTCGTCCTCGTTGTCGTGTTCTCTGCATACGCGGCTGTTTTCGTTCGTCCAGTCGAGATCTTCGGCGGTATACGGTTCGGCAGGCAGGATTTCAAACAGCTCGCCGCCCGTTTCGTCCGAGATGATATTTGCGACTTCGGCAGTATTATTTGTTGCGGAATAATAGACCACAAGAGTTTTTCCGTCATTGCTTTCGGTTTCCTCTTTGTGATCCTCCGACGTATCATCTGCGTTTTCGGAAATGACCTCGGTTTCTTCGGATTCCAAAGCTTCTTCGCTTATCGCATCCGAAGACGACGCACTTTCAGCCGTTGAGGACGACTCATCGGTCGCCTCCGAAGAAGATGTCGACGAGTCGTTTACCGAATTTTCTGAATTATTCGATTGTTCGTCGTTACCGCAGGCTGTAAAGCTAAGTACGAGCATAAGCGATACAAGAGCAGAAGTTAATTTTTTCATTGTAAGTCCTCCTTAAAATTTCAGGTATTTATGAGTAAGCTTTTCGCGGCTTTCAGAGCCGTGTTTTCTTCTGTTTATATTATAACAAAAAAAAGACCTCGTCGGAAGTCTCTTTTTGTTCATCAGTTATAAACTATGGGTTATAACTGATTTGATATGTTGCATTTTCTGCCGCCGAAAGAAATTTTTTAACTGTTTCGGATGGCTTAGTAGAATGAAGCAAACCATAAGGAATACTGTGATCCCATTCCACGGGGATAACTTTTAAAAGCGGATGTACATTTGCCCAACCCCTGATAGCGAGCAGCACGTCGTTGCTGTTTTCGCAGCGATTGAAGGCCTCCGTATTATAAAAATCAAAATCCACAATATTTATCTGACTGTGGTTCTGCCGGATATCGTCACGCAATCTGTCTACAAATCTACTCCAGCCGCGATGCATCAGCATCAGATTTTCTCCGTAAAGATCTGTTATTTTTAATTTATCCTTTGCCGCAAGCTTATGCTGTACGGAAACTGCGCAGCAAAACGGTTCCAGAGATAATTGAAGTCCCGCACAGCGCCGCAGGTCCAGCATAGTTTCGTCAAATATACCGCCCACAACGTCTATGTTTTTGCCAAGATTGGCAAGGATCTCTCCGGCATTTTCAGGTGTATTTTCAAAGGGTATGATCTGAAATTTCATATCGGGACATTGTTTCAGAATTTTCTGCCACAACGGCATTAAAAGCTGCGCCGGCGTCATAGGAGAACTTCCTATCCGTATAACAGACTGATCCTCCTGCATAGCGTTTTTAGCTCTTATTACCGAATCATTGCAATAGCTGATTATATATTTTGCGTCCTTATACAAAGATCTTCCGGCCTTTGTCAATGTAAGTCCTCTGTGAGTACGATCAAAAAGCTTTACGTCCAAAGACTGCTCAAGCAGATTTATCTGTTTTATAACGGCGGTAGAGGTGATATATGATTCTTCAGCCGCTTTATTGAAACTTCCGGTGTCAGCCACATGAATAAACGTTTCCAACTGCGGATTATACATTTAACTCCTCCTTTCAATTAAACTGATAGTTAAGTAACTTTTTCAAACGATCAAGCTGCTGATTATTATAGCATTTTTTCAACGCTTGTCTACCGAATTATCATTTGGCAGACACAGTTTGGTGCGATATATAATATTTATTCCATTCAAGCGGGAAATTATCAGTATCTTCCTGCGTAAGCTCTTTTTGCTTCAGCAGTCCATTTTCTAATAAATTCTGTCTTTGCACTAGTATAGGCATCTCTATTATGTTCAAATAACTTCCAAAGTTTAAGTTTAATTGCTTCATACGCCTTTGCTATTTGTGTATGTTCATTCAAATAATCTCTGAAATACAATTCATCATTATCTCCGGCATAACGAAGATGTATATGAAAAACCTTGTCTGCAAATCCGTCTTTCGTATATCCGCGGTTAAACGATATTCGCTCCGCTTCTGTTGACATACAAATAAATCCATTCTTTTCAATTAACTTTGCAGTATTCTGAATATCGGAATCCTTTGATACTTCAATCAGTACATCAACAATATCCTTTGCCCATATCCCGGATATAGCCGTACTCCCAATATGGCTGATTCTCTCAACCGGACATTCAGACAATATGATTTTCAGAAAAGATTCAATCTCTGTCTCTTATACACATCTCCGAGCCCACGAGACCGGA
>ERZ1027125.709-NODE-709-length-12813-cov-7.952187_pt1 | contig 12813 bp, 9 predicted proteins | sample MGYA00519249_ERZ1027125 | MGnify/ENA primary metagenome ERZ1027125 (study PRJEB26926, sample SAMN06164580) | human gut metagenome | biome: ENVO:00009003; feature: ENVO:2100002; material: ENVO:00002003 | host: Homo sapiens | place: USA | collected 2012 ... | reverse complement strand
AGGATGTGCACAAGTTCCAGGACGAGGAGACCGGCATGTTCTGGCAGGTGATGGACCACCCCGGCGTCGAGGGCAACTACCTCGAGACCAGCGGCACGGCCCTCTTCGCCTACGCCGTGCTCAAAGGCGTGCGTCTCGGCTACCTGCCCAAGCGGATGGCCGCATGGGCCGAGAAAGCCTTCTACGGCACCTGTGACAAGTATCTGAGCAAGAACCCGGACGGCAGCCTGCAGCTGGACGGCATCTGCCTCGTGGCCGGCCTCGGCGGCAAGGACCACCGCGACGGCTCGCTGGCTTACTATTTCAGTGAGCCGGTGGTCTGCAACGACGCAAAGGGCGTCGGCCCGCTGGTGCTGGCCTATACCGAGATGATAGCACGGAAGTAAGAAAGACCATATCGCGCAAGAAAGCGCCCCGGCTCCCTCACTGCACGAGGGAGCCGGGGCGCTTTTTGATGAGGTCCATTTTTTATTAGCCGCTTAACTTAACGGCATAGGCCGGATGGCTCGTTTTGCTTATTTGTTTTTTACCAGCAGCGCCTGATAGGGCTTCAGTTCCACATCAGCCAGCCAGACGGAAGCGCCCTCCGGGGTGTGATACGTGCCGCCCAGAGCGTCCAGACTTGCCCCTGCCGGGTACTCGGTAAAGTTGAACAGTCCCACCAGCGTTTCCTCGCCGCGCTTGCGTACCAGCGCCAGCACACCGGGGTTGTGGCTGTCCCATGTGGTCACCCACGCATCCGGGGCAAAGCAGGGGTCTGCCCGCATTTGGCGCAGCTGCTCCATGCCCTGCCACAGCTGGTTTTGCAGCGTGCCCTTCCGGGTGCGCTGCTTTGCATCCTCCCAGTTGAATTTGCTGCGGTGCAGATTGCGGCTGTCCTCCACACGGTCGGGGTCGTTTTTGTAGTCCCAGCCATTGAGCTGTGTAATTTCATCCCCGCAGTTCAGCATGGGGAAGCCCTGCAAAAATGCCATGGCAGTGTGCAGCAGCAGGTCACGCTTCACCGCATAGTCCAGTGCGGTTTTATCGTCCTTTTCCAGTGCCTGCTCCACGCCGCACAGGCTGGCGGTGGTGCCGCAGCTCCGGGCATCGCCGGTGGCAGGGTCGTAGTTGTACAGCTCGCCCTTTGCCCAGCTGCCGGGGAAATTGCCCTCGTAGAAGTGGTACAGATATTCCTTGTGCTTCTGCGGGTCCATGCCCAGCCGGTTTTCCACCGCCTCGTCCAGACCCCAGCCGATATCATCGTGGCAGCGCAGATAGTTCACGAACCAGCAGTTGTCCGGCAGGGCGTGGAGGGCATCCAGCTGCGCCTTCAGCAGCCGGGTGTCCCGGCTGGCAAGGGCACCCCACAGGTTGACCATGGTGGACACGTTGTAGAGCATGTGGCATTCCGGTTTTTCCGGGGTGCCGAAATAGGCGGCCAGCTCCTTGGGAGCCATGACCACCTCGCCCTTGAGGATGACCGCCGGGCAGACGCATTCCAGCACCATGCGGAGCATCCGCACAATGGTGTGCACCTGCGGCAGATTGCGGCAGGTGGTGCCCAGCTGCTTCCAGATATAAGGCACGGCATCAATGCGGAACACCTCTACGCCCAGATTTGCAAGGTGCAGAATGCTCTTGGTCATGTCCACGAACACCGCCGGGTTTGCATAATTCAGGTCCCACTGGTAGTCGTGGAAGGTGGTCAGCACCCACTTGTGCATCTCCTCGCACCATGTAAAGTTGCCGGGGGCGGTGTTGGGGAACACCTGCGGCACGGTCTGCTCGTACTGGTCGGGGATGGTGCGGTCCTCGTAGAGGTGGTAATAGGCCTGAAACCACGGGTCGCCCGCCTTTGCCGCCATGGCCCAGCGGTGGGTGCTGGCGGTGTGGTTCATGACAAAATCCAGACACAGGCTGATGCCCGCCTTGCGCAGTTCACGAGTCAGATCTTCCAGATCCTTGTTGGTGCCAAGGGCAGGGTCTACGGTGTCGAAATCCTCCACCGCATAGCCGCCATCGTTGTGGGGATGGGGCATCTGCAGCAGGGGCATCAGGTGCAGATAGGTCAGCTTCTGCTCCTTGAGGTAGGGCAGCTTCTTTGCCAGTTCTTTCAGATTTCCGGCAAAGAGGTCGGTGTACATGGTCATGCCGAACATATTGCCCCGCTTGTACCACTCCGGGTCGGCAGAGCGTGCCTTGTCCAGCGCTTTCAGCTCGGCGCTGCGGGCGTTGTAGGCTTCTGCCATCTCCCGCTCCAGAACCTCCAGCCCTTCCCGGTTGTGGTACAGTTCCATGAACAGCCATTCCAGCTCGTCCTTGTGCTTGGCAAACCGGGACTCAAATTCCTGCTTTACTGCCATGGTTCAGCCCTCCACTTCTGCAAGGGTGGGCATGGCGGGGATAGCGCCGTGGCGGCTGGTGGTAATGCTTGCCGCCTTGTTGGCAAAGGCCAGAATGCCTTCCAGCTTGTCCACCGTCAGGGTGTCCAGCTCCTCCTTGCAGAGCTTGGACAGGGCAGCCCCAAAGAAGGTATCGCCTGCGCCGTTGGTGTCGCCCACCTTGCAGGGAACACCTGCCACATGGCCGGTCTTGTCCCCAAAGCGGTAGAATACGCCGTTTGCACCCAAGGTGACAAAAATCAGCCGGATGCCGTTCTGTGCCAGTTGTGCCGTGCCGCTTTCGCAGTCGGTGGTGCCGGTGAGCAGGGGCAGCTCTTCATCGGAAACTTTCAGAATATCCACCAGCGGCAGGGGAGCTTTCATCTGAGCAATGGCATCCTCTTTGTTCTTCCAGAGGTTGGCACGGTAATTGGGGTCGTAGGTGATGGTAGCACCCAGCTTTTTGGCGCGGGCGGCAGCATCCAGCGTAGCGGTGCGGGAGGGGTCAGCGGTGAGGCTGACAGAGCCGAAGTGGACGATTTTGGCAGCTTTCAGAGCGCCCTCCGAAATGTCCTCTTTGCACAGCATCACGTCAGCGTTGGCGCTGCGGTAGAAGCTGAAATCCCGCTCGCCGGTGGCATCCACTGACACGACTGCCATGGTGGTGGGGTGGTCTGCATCCACCGCCATGCCGGAAACATCCACCTTGTTTTCTGCCAGAACCTCTTTCAGGTAGCGGCCAAAGGCATCCGCACCCACCTTGCCGATAAAGGCGGTCTGTGCGCCCAGCCGGGCGGCAGCCACCGCCAGATTGGCCGGGGCACCGCCGGGGTTTGCGGCAAACTGAGGGATGCCGCGGGCATCCTTGCCGGTCTGGGTCAGGTCGATCAAAACTTCACCAATCGTTACAATGTCCATGATAATTCTCCTTATTCTTGATGTGAAACCCAACGATCACCGTTGGAACAGATAATGAATGTAAGCGGCTGCACGCTCCGGGTGCGGTGCATTCTGCACTACCCCAAGATAGACCTTGCCAGAAAAACCTGCCTGCCTGACAAACGGCGTGTCCGAAATATCCAGCACGGTCCCACCGGCGTTCAGACCCGGCAGTGCATGGAAAGACGCATCCAGTGTCCGCAGATCGAGAAAATAATCATCTGCCAACAGTCGATCCCGTGCATATTCGTCCATCAGAACAACATCTAACCGCTGGGCACTGACTGCACCCAGCAGCTTCATCTCCGAAGCATATACATACTGCTCCTCTGCGCGTTCGCTTTCGCTGAGCAGCAAGCCGGACAGCAGATCGACCTGTTGCTTTTTGGTCAGACCCTGCGCCTCGGCAAAGCCGGTGGTAAGCTGTTCCGTCAGATCAGACCCGGCAGTGATATTTACCAGACCAAGGTAAAGCACATCCTCTTTTTTCGTCACATGACGGTAGGCTGCATAGCCAAGGATATAGACGACGATGAGCATGATCGCAATGGGCAGCTTGTAATATGCCCAGATGTGCTCCCACTTTTTGCGCCCATGGAGGGAGCGGAGCGTATCCCGGTCAGTTTTTGTCATGGTCGTATTCCTCGTGTACTGCATCAGGGTCTCCACCGATCAGATAGAGGATCCGAAGCATCAGAAAGGAGCAGATCATGGCGCAGAAGCCCATGCCCAGCAGGAATGCAGGCGTGAACACAAACACTATGACGTACCCCATGATGCCATAGATCGCCGCCATCAGCAGGGTGCAAAACAGATACCGGACACCCACGAGAAACGCTGTTTTCAGGATGCCGAAGGTGGTGTTTTCAAACCGTGCCAGCAGAGGAAAGGCATACAGCAGAACGATGCCGTACAGAACTGCCGCACCAATAAGCACTGCAGTGAGCAGCGTCCAGAAAATGTTTTCGCTCCACATTCGGCGCAGCACAAAGCCATCCGCAGCCAGGAAACTGCCGACTGCCAGCAGGATAAGCCAGAGTTTTGTGGCAGGCTTAAAATTTTCCCGGAACGCCTTAAAAAACATCCGGGTCAGACCATCGTCCCGATCTTCCGCCATTTTGAGCGTGACGTAGAACAGTGCGGTCGTAGAAGCCCCTATGGTAACGATGGGCAGGCTGCACACGAGCCATAAGATGTTCAGGTAAGCACTGTAAGTCAATTTCGTCAGCACAGCAAACAGCGGCTTGTCCGTATTGCACAGGTCACGCATGGGGGTTCTCCTTTCGCTCAATCTCCTGTGGATTCGCGCAGGATCAGGTTGGTTTCCGTATAGACGGTGCGATAGTTCAGCGATGGCTCTTCGATGCGGGTCATAAGCAGATTGGCAGCGGTGTAGCCCATGATCTGTCCATGGATATGGATCGAAGTCAGACGGGGGGCAAAGTAGGAAGCCTCCTGACTGTCATCGAAGCCGCAGACCCAGATATCATCGGGAACCGAATACCCCAGCTCATTCAATGCCTTGACCAGATCCATGGCAACAAAGTCATTGGCGCAGACAAAGGCATCCGGCATCGTTTTGAACCGACGTATGGTTTCGTACAGGGATACCGGATAGTTCTGCTGTCCAGATGGCATCGCACAGGTGCTCAGGCCTTCTGTCAGACCAAAGTGCTCCACTGCATCCTTATAAGCCATATAACGCTCAAAGAAGGACTGACAGTGGTTTTTATCCCCCGCAAAGCTGATGCGTTTTTTGCCGCGCTGGACCATGTGGGCCACTGCATGCTGGATCTCAATGCGGTTTTCCATATAAAGGCGGTCGGCTTTAAGGGGAGGACGCATATCCATCACAGGGGTGTCTACAAACAGCAGTGGAACATCCAGATCGCACAGCATCTGTGCGTAGTCATAGTCGAATACTTCAAAGCAGATGATGCCGGCTGTGCGCTGGATGTTGAGAGAAGATGGAAGTTTTTTCTCTTTCAGCTCTATGGGAGAAATGCGATGAATGGTCATGCAGCTGTGCAGATGGTCGATTTCCGACTGGAAACGATCCAGCATCATGGAGGAAAAGTGAGAGTTGTTCAGAAAACGGGTCGTCAGCATGGCGATCTCCCGTTTGTCACTCGGCAGAATGGAAGGCGCTGCTGTTTTTGCAGCGTTTTCCTGAAACAGCGGCAGATAGGCAAACTGCTTATAGCCCATTTCGGCGGCTTTGCGCAGGATCTTCTCCCGTGTGGCATCTGCCAGCACACCGGTGTTGTTGATGGCCTTTGAAACTGTGTTGCGGGAAAGCTGCAGTTCGTTTGCAATATCCTGAATGGTGACCTTGGTTGCCATAAGTCATCCTCTTTCTTTATAATATAGGAGCGGATGTTCTTTTTTATAGATAAAGTCTGGTGACGGATCTTATTCTTTGCGACTCCAGTATAGTGCAAATGCACAAATTAGTCAAATGCAAATATGCAAATCATCATTTTGCATATTTGCGCACATTCGAATTTGTGCATTCGTACAAATCCACAATAATTTTTGATGTATACCATGAATTATCGTTGACATTCGCTTGCTTGCGTGGTATAAATGAATTACAGAGTTTTACATTTGCACAATCAAAGCGAAAAACGTAAAATTCAAAGGTGCAAATGTAAAACGCAAATCAAGCGGCAAGCAAATCAAAAAGGAGGAGAATGATTCATGAAAGCAAAGACAGCCTCGTCGGAAACGGCTGTGCTGGCAGCAGAACGCAAGCTGCACAACACATGGGTCTACATCAAACGGCATTGGCAGCTTTACCTGTTGTTCCTGCTGCCTGCCGTGGTGCTGACGCTGGTGTTCAAGTACGCTCCCATGGGCGGTGTGCTGATCGCGTTCCAGAAGTACAATCCCTTTAAAGGTATCTGGGGCAGCGAGTGGGTAGGCTTCAAAAACTTTACCCGCTTCATGTCCTCGCCGGACTTCCAGCGCTATCTGATCAACACCCTGAAGCTGAGCGTCTACGGTCTGCTGTGGGGCTTCCCGATCCCCATCCTGCTGGCATTCCTGCTCAACCGTATCGAGAGCAAGAAGATCAAGCAGAAGGTGCAGCTGGTGCTGTATATGCCCAACTTCATCTCGGTCATCGTGCTGTGCGGTATCGTCCGGGTGCTGCTGAGTGTCACCGGTCCGGTGAACGGCCTGCTTCACACCAGCATCAACTTCATGACGCTGCCGGAAGCGTTCCGCCCCATCTACATCATCAGCGGCATCTGGCAGGGTGCCGGCTGGGCATCCATCATGTACACCGCATCTCTTTCTAACGCCAGCAAAGATCTGAAGGAAGCTGCGATGATCGACGGCGCAAACCTGATCCAGCAGATCATGACGGTGGAGTGGCCCGCCATTAAGGATATGGTCGTTATTCAGTTTATCCTGCAGGCAGGCAACATCATGAGCATCGGTTTTGAAAAAGCCTATGCCCTGCAAACCGACCTGAACCTGAACACTGCCGAGATCATTGCAACGTACGTTTATAAAAAGGGCCTGTTGGACGGCGATTACAGCTTTTCCACGGCAGTCGGTCTGTTCAACACCGTTGTCAACGTCATCCTGCTGATCGCAGTGAACAAGGTCGTTGCCAAAATGAACGATGGCAAGGGCTTGTAAGGAGGGGTTTACCATGGCAAAACAGAAAAAATCAAAAATGGCCCTCTACACCAGACAAGATAAGATCATCCTGTACTGCGGCTACGCACTTCTGGGCTTGTTCCTGCTGGCGATCATCGTTCCGATGATCTACATCGTCATCGCGTCCTTTATGGACCCGGTCACTCTGCAAAACAAGGGCATCTCCTTTGATTTCAGCAAGTGGAGTCTGGATGCTTACCAGCGTGTCGTTTCGGACAAGCAGATCTGGGTCGGCTTCAAGAACGCAGTACTTTACTCGATCATCTTCACCATCATCTCGGTAGCTGTGACGATGCTTGCCGCTTATCCCATGTCGCTGCCGGACTTCAAAGGCAAAAAGATCTTCAACACCTTGTTTGTGATCACGATGTTTTTCAGCGGCGGTCTGATCCCCACCTACCTGCTCATCAACAATCTGGGTCTGCTGGATTCCATGTGGGCGGTCATTCTGCCGGGAGCATTCAGCGTGTGGAACATGATCATTGCCCGTACCTATTATCAAGGCATCCCGCGTGAGCTGCGTGAAGCTGCGGATGTGGATGGAGCCAGCGAGATGCTTTACTTCTTCAAGATCCTGCTGCCCGTCTGTATGCCGGTGGTGGCAGTTCTGGCCCTGTGGCAGTTCGTGGCAATGTGGAACAGCTACTTTGACGCCATGATCTACCTGAACAGCGCATCGAAGCAGCCGCTGCAGCTGGTGCTGCGTTCCATCCTGATCCAGAGCCAGCCGGAATCCGGCATGATCGCAGATATCCAAAGTACTGCCGAACGTGCGAAGATGGCAGAGCTGCTCAAATATGCAACCATTATTATTTCCAGTCTGCCGCTGCTGGTGATGTATCCCTTCTTCCAGAAGTATTTTGATGCCGGCATCATGGCTGGTTCCATTAAAGGCTGAGGATATTCCAGAATTTTATGAGCCGGTACGCTCATCTGTTACACGAAAAAAGAAACATGAAAAAGGAGAAAATACCATGAAAAAGCTGATCTCTCGCCGCAACTTCCTCAAGGTCTGCGCTCTGGCGGGTTCTGCTGCTGCGCTGTCTGCCTGTGGCGGCGGCAAATCCACCGGCAGCAGCAATTCTGCTGCCGCAGCTGTGGACACGACCGGTGCCGTTACATTTCCGCTGTCCGAAAAGGTCACCTTTACCGGTATGACCAGCTTCCCTGTGGGCAGCGAACCCGAGCCGAACAACCGCACCATCTTCAAGCGTCTGGAAGAGCAGACCAATGTGCACATCGACTGGACCGCCATCCAGTCCGACCAGTGGAGCGATAAGATCACCCTGAATATGTCCAACCCCAACACCCTGACGGATTTTGTTTTTACTGCTGATTTTACCGACAGCAATCTGCTGCGCTACGCAGATCAGGGTGTCATCCTCAATCTGGAAGACTACATTGACAACAATATGCCGAATCTCCAGAAGGTCTTTGAGCAGTACCCGGAGTACCGCACCATGTGCACCGACAGCGATGGCCACATCTGGGCACTGCCCTGGATCGAGCAGCTCGGCGCAGAAAAGACCGCCATCCAGACCATTGGCAACATGAGCTTCATCAATACCAAGTGGCTGAACTTCCTCGGTCTGTCGATGCCCACCACAGTGGACGAGTTTGAACAGGTGCTGATGGCATTCCGTGATAACGCCGCTTCTATCAAGGCAGAGTATGGCATTGACGGCGACATCATCCCCATGTCCTGCATCGTCAACAACGGCGATCAGGACCCCAGCATCCTCATCAATGGCTTTGGCGAAGGCTACGGCGATGCAGACAAAGACCGCCATATCGCCGTTACCAACGACCGGAAAGTCATCTGTGCCGCCACCCAGCAGGGCTACCGTGATGGTCTGGACTGGCTGCACAAGCTGTATGCCGAGAAGCTCATTGACCCGGAGTGCTTCACGCAGGAGTGGTCCACCTATGTTTCCAAGGGCAAGGCTGGCCGCTATGGTGTCTGCTTCAGCTGGGATGTTGCCAACATTGACAACCTGACCGACTGGGAGCCGCTGCCTGCCCTGACCGCCGATACCCGGAATATCACTCCGCAGAACGGCTCTTTCACCAGCGGCTTTGCCCGCGGCAGATGCGTTGTCACCGCAAAGGCGTCTAACCCCGCATTGGTTTGCGCATGGCTGGATCAGATGTACGCTCCCCTCCAGTCTCCGCAGAACAACTGGGGTACTTACGGCGATGCGGAAGGCTTTAACATTTTTGAACTGTCCACCAACGATAAGGGCGAGCCCATGCTGAAGCACGCTCCTCTGGGCGATGCTTCTCCCGTGGAAGTCCGTGAAGCGCAGTGTGTCAGTGGGCCTCTGGCGGTTCTGGATGATTACTATGGTGTATACGTTACCTGCCCGGACGATGCACAGTACCGTCTGGACTGGATCAAGGAGATCTACACCCCGGATATGAACAACGATTATGTCTATCCCAATGTCTTTATGAGCAGCGAGGACACCGAGCAGGTCTCTAACCTGCAGGCAGATCTGCAGACCTACATGAATACGCAGAAGGCCAACTGGATCATGAACGGCACTACGGATGCAGAGTGGAACGACTATCTGAGCAAGCTGGAAGCCTACGGCCTGTCCGACTATCTGGGCATTATGCAGAAATATCTGGATGCTTACTACGCATAAGAATTCTTTCCTTTGGAGGATTCCATGAACGATTTGACTTTACAAAAAGCCCGTGCCTACGAGGCCGAGCACGGCGCTGCCATTTCCCCGGCGGAACGCCCTGCCTACCACATGACCCCCTATGTGGGCTGGCTCAATGACCCCAACGGCTTCTCTTATTACAAAGGGAAGTATCACCAGTTCTATCAGTATAACCCCTACGATGTGCGGTGGGCGCCCATGCACTGGGGTCACGCCGTCAGCACCGACCTGCTGCACTGGGAGTATCTGCCCTGTGCACTTGCCCCGGATTCCCCGGTGGACAACGGCCCCGGCTGCTTCTCCGGCTCTGCCACCGAGATGGATGACGGCAAGCAGCTGCTGATGTACACCAGCGTGGTGGCAGAAAAGCAGCCCAATGGGGAGATGCGGGACATCCAGACCCAGAGCATTGCCATCGGTGACGGTCTCGACTACGAAAAGCCTGCCTGCAACCCGGTGCTGACCCAGAAAGACCTGCCGGAAGGCTTCAGCAAGTTCGACTTCCGGGACCCCAAGATCTGGCGTGAGGCCGACGGCACCTACTCCGCCGTCACCGTCTGCCTGGCCGAGGACGGCAGCGGCGCAGCGGCACTGTTCCAGAGCAAGGACGGCTTCGACTGGCACTTTGTCACGGTGCTGGAACGCTGCAACAATCAGTACGGCAAAATGTGGGAGTGCCCGGACTTCTTCCCGCTGGACGGCAAGCAGGTCTTGATGCTCGGCCCCATGGAGATGCTGCCCAAGGGCGAGTTCCACAACGGTCACAACGTGATTGCCTTCATCGGCAGCTATGACGAAGTGACCCACACCTTCACCAAGGAAAATGTGCAGCTGATGGACGGCGGCATCGACTTCTACGCCACCCAGACCACCCTTGCCCCGGATGGCCGCCGGATCATGACGGCATGGCTGCAGACCTGGTCGGACACCGAGGATAAGCCTCAGGGCTGCAAGTGGTTCGGGCAGACCATCTGCCCCCGGGAGCTGCATATCAAGGACGGACGCATTCTTCAGACCCCCGTGCGGGAGCTGGATGCCGTCCACGGTAAGCGCACCTTCCACGAAAATGTGACGGTGCAAAGCGAAACTTCTCTGGAAGGCATCAAGGGCCGTGTGGCGGATCTGACCGTCACGGTGCAGCCCGGCGAATACCGCTCCTTTACCCTGAAGCTGGCCGCCGATGCAGACCATCACACCAGCCTGACCTACGACCCCTACACTTCCGAGCTGACGCTGGATCGCAGCTATGCCGGTTCCCGTGCCGACATCGTGCACCGCCGCAGCTGCAAGGTGCGCAGCCAGAACGGTGCACTCAAGCTCCGCATCCTGCTGGATAAGAACAGCATCGAAGTTTTCGCCAACGATGGTGAGCAGACCATGACCGCATGGATCTACACCCCCCAGTCTGCCGACGGCATCACCTTTGCTGCCGATGGCAAAGCAACTGTTACGGCAGAACAGTTTGAGCTGAATCTGTAACCTGATATTCCCTTCATTTCTCCTTCATCAATACAGCCCCGTTCTGGATTCCTTCACCAGAACGGGGCTGTGCTTTTTGTATCGGTTCTATGCGCTCTGTTTTGATGACGGAGCTTTTTGTTGGGGCGATTCAGCTCACTTGCCCAGATGCCAGATGTCACGGTCATACTCGGCGATGGTGCGGTCGGAGGAGAACATCCCCGCTTTGGCAATGTTCACCAGACACTTGCGCCGCCAGCCCATGGGGTCGCAGGCGTAATCGCTGAGGGCCTGCCCCTTCCGCACGACGTAGGCGTTGAAGTCCGGCAGGGTCTGGAACCAGTCCTTGTGGATCAGCTCATTGTGCAGGCGGGTCAGGTTTTCGGCATGGCCGGCAGCCAGCATCTCCGGGCCGGTGAGGAAGTTGATGGCGCGGCGGATGTTGGCATCCCCCTCCACCCACTGGGCGGGGTCGTAGTCGCCCACGGCGTAGCGGTGGATGACCTGATCGGAGGTCTGGCCGAAGATATAGATGTTCTCTTCGCCCACCTGCTGGCTGATCTCCACATTGGCACCGTCCATGGTGCCCAGCGTCAGCGCACCGTTCAGCATGAACTTCATGTTGCCGGTGCCGGAGGCTTCCTTGGAGGCAAGGCTGATCTGCTCGGACAGGTCGCAGGCCGGGATGAGCTTTTCGGCGGCGGTGACGTTGTAATTCTCCACAAAGACCACCTGCAGCCACTTGGACACCTCCGGGTCGGCGGCGATGACCTTGGAGAGGGTCAGCAGGGCGTGGATGATGTCCTTGGCAATCGTGTACGCCGGGGCGGCCTTGGCACCGAAGATGCTGACCAGCGGCGTGGCGGGCAGATGCCCGGCCTTGATCTCATGATACTGGTGGATCAGGTAGAGCAGGTTCAGCTGCTGGCGCTTGTACTCATGCAGGCGCTTGGACTGGATGTCGAACATTGCATCCGGGTCAACGGTGATGTTCTGCGTGCGGTGCAGCCAGTCGGCCAGTGCGCGCTTGTTCTGCGCCTTGACGGCGGAGAACTGCTGCAAAATATCGACATTTTCCGTGTAGGGCAGCAGTTTTTCAAGCTCGGCGGCGTCCTTGCGGAAGCCGGAACCGATAAGTTTTTCGATCTCGGCGGTCAGTGCCGGGTCGCACTCCAGCAGCCAGCGGCGGAAGGTGATGCCGTTGGTCTTATTGTTGAATTTTTCGGGGTAGAGCTGGTAAAAGCCGTGCAGCTCGCTGTTTTTCAGGATTTCGGTGTGCAGATGGGCAACGCCGTTCGTCGAGTGGGTGAAGTGGATGTCCATGTGGGCCATGTGAACGCGGTCGTCCCCGTCGATGATGGCCAGACTCTCGTCGGTGGTGCGGGTGCGGGCCAGCGTGTCGAGCTTTTCAATGATGGGCATGAGCTGCGGCACGACGGCGTCCAGATAGGCGCGGGGCCACTTTTCGAGCGCCTCGGCCAGAATGGTGTGGTTCGTGTAGGCACAGGTCTTTGTGACGATCTCGACGGCCTCGTCAAAGTCGATGCCCTTCTCCCCCAGCAGGCGGATTAGTTCGGGGATAACCATGCTGGGGTGGGTATCGTTGATCTGGATGGCGGCGTAATCGGCCAGGTCATGGTAGTTGCAGCCGCGGGCGGCGCATTCGGCCAAAATCAGCTGGGCACCGGCGCTGACCATCAGATACTGCTGGTAGA
>ERZ1027125.700-NODE-700-length-12884-cov-5.558344_pt1 | contig 12884 bp, 9 predicted proteins | sample MGYA00519249_ERZ1027125 | MGnify/ENA primary metagenome ERZ1027125 (study PRJEB26926, sample SAMN06164580) | human gut metagenome | biome: ENVO:00009003; feature: ENVO:2100002; material: ENVO:00002003 | host: Homo sapiens | place: USA | collected 2012 ... | reverse complement strand
CTCTGCCTGGGTGAGTTCAGTGAGAGCGTTGCCGTTATGCTGTTCTACCAGATTGGCGAACTGTTCCAGAGTTACGCCGTCGGCAAAAGCCGCAAGAGCATCAGCGATTTGATGGATATCCGCCCCGACAGCGCCAACCTGGAAACTGCCGACGGCACGGTAAGTACCGTTGATCCCGACGATGTGCCCATCGGCTCTGTGCTGGTCGTGCGCCCCGGCGAGAAAGTTCCCATTGACGGCGAGGTCATTTCTGGCGAAAGCACGCTGAACACCGCCGCCCTTACCGGCGAAAGCAAGCCTCGCTTTGTGCATCCCGGCAGCGAGATCATCAGCGGCTGCGTGAACGGTGACGGCCTGCTGAAGCTGCGCACCACCAAGCTGTACGGTGAATCCACCGTTGCCAAGATCCTGGACATGGTGGAAAATTCCAGCCTGAAGAAAGCGCCGGTTGAAAACTTTATTACGAAGTTCGCCCGCTACTACACCCCCGCTGTCTGCATCGGCGCGCTGGTGCTGGCGGTTGTGCCGCCGCTGTTGCTGGGAAACTGGCTTGACTGGCTCATGCGCGCGCTGACCTTCCTGGTCATCAGCTGCCCCTGCGCACTGGTCATCAGCATTCCGCTGAGCTTTTTCGCGGGTCTGGGCGGCGCGAGCAGCGAGGGCGTTCTGATAAAAGGCTCGAACTATCTGGAGGCTCTGGCACAGACAAAGACCGTCGTTTTCGACAAGACCGGCACGCTCACGCGCGGCGTTTTCGAGGTCAGCGGCATCCACCACTGCCCCATCGAGGACGAAAAGCTGCTTGAATACGCAGCCCTTGCCGAGTGCGCCTCCTCGCACCCGATCAGCAAAAGTCTGCGCGAGGCTTACGGCAGGGAGCTTGACCGCAGCCGAGTGAGCGATATCGAGGAGATAAGCGGCAACGGCGTTATCGCAAAGGTAGACGGCCGAACGATAGCCGCCGGCAACGACCGCCTGATGCAGCGCCTCGGCATAGATCACAAGCCCTGCCGCAGCGTCGGCACGATCGTGCACGTTGCCATCGACGGCGTTTACTCGGGCCACATCGTCATCTCCGACGTTGTAAAGCCCAGCTCCGCACAGGCGATAGCCGAGCTTAAAAAAGAGGGCGTCGGCAAGACAGTCATGCTCACAGGCGACACAAAGTCCGTTGCCGACAAGGTCGCAGCCGACCTCGGCGTTGACGAGGTACACAGTCAGCTCCTGCCCGGCGACAAGGTCAGCGAGGTCGAGCGTCTGCTCGGCGAGACCAGCGGCAAGGCAAAGCTTGCCTTCGTCGGCGACGGCATAAACGACGCCCCCGTGCTCTCGCGCGCCGACATCGGCATTGCAATGGGCGCAATGGGCTCGGACGCCGCCATTGAGGCCGCAGACGTTGTGCTCATGGACGACGATCCGCTGAAGATATCCAGGGCGATAAAAATTTCGCGCAAGTGCATCCGCATCGTGTACGAAAACATCGTTTTCGCCCTCGGCGTGAAGTTTGCCTGCCTGCTGCTGGGCGCGCTCGGCATAGCCGACATGGGCGCGGCTATCTTCGCCGACGTCGGCGTAATGGTCATCGCCGTGCTCAACGCAATGCGCGCGCTGCACTGCTCGAAATAATAAAAACATCACAAAATCCGCTCCGAGGAGCGGATTTTTTATACTCTCCATGTCATTTATGATGCTTTTCCTGCGCGGAGCGGAATATAGCTGACGGTTTTAAGCTTTTTGTACGATATCTGTACGGCAAGCTGAAATTTTCGCGTTTTTCTTTGGCTTTAGTAACTAAAATCACTGTTATACAATTTCGGGTCGCTGTCCTGATTTCAGGCATGTGGCTCGATTTGCCTATTTAATTGCCCGGATCGTCAGACTAACATCATAATCAAACAACGAACAGTGCAGGATATCCTGCACGCATGGAGGAATGACAATATGAACAAGAAATTTGCAAAAACGCTTGCAATGGTTCTGGTCATTGCAATGCTTCTGTCCCTCGGCTCGTTCGCCTTTGCGGACGCGGACACAACGTCAGCCGACGACGGCAACGATTACCCGATCGTGCTCGTCCACGGTCTGTTCGGCTGGGGCGGAACGGAAATAGCGAACCTTAACTACTGGGGCGGCTTTTCCAGCCTGCAGGAAATGCTCGCCGACGCAGGCTACGAGGTCTACACCCCGTCGATAGGCCCCGTTGCGAGCAACTGGGACAGAGCCTGCGAGCTGTACGCCTACCTCGTCGGCGGCACGGTCGATTACGGCCAGTACCACTCGGCGCAGAACGGACACAGCCGCTACGGCCGCACCTTCAAGGGCGTCCTGCCCGAGCTTAACAACGCCGACAGCACGCTGAAGATCCACCTTGTCGGCCACAGCATGGGCGGCGAGACGATACGCATGCTCGCGCAGCTTCTTGAAAACGGCGATCCCGACGAGCTGCGCGCAACGACCGACGGCAGCATCAGCAAGCTCTTCACCGGCACCTGCCGCCACTGGATAGAGAGCATCACCACCCTCTGCACTCCGCACGACGGCAGCCAGTATGACGGCAAGGTCTACAACGAGGAGGAGCCGCTCGTTCACCGCTTCGTGGCCGCTCTTTCCGCAGCAACGGGCATGAACATAAACGAGGAAAACCTCGGCCTTGATTTCAAGCTCGACCAGTGGGGTCTTGCCCGTGAGCCGGGCGAGAGCTACGAAAGCTACATTCACCGCGTTGAAAACAGCAACCTGTGGAAGGACGACGTGAAGGATCTGAGCGTTTACGACCTGTCCCCGGACGGCGCGGCGGTGCTCAACTCCTACGCCAAGGCGCAGGATGATATCTACTACTTCTCCGTCGCCTGCTCGGACACCTACCGCAGCGCGGTTTATCCGCACCACTACCTGCCCTACAGCAACATAAATCCGCTCATGAAAAAGAGCGCGACCTACATGGGCAGCTACAAAAACTACGCCGCCGGACACGTCACCATCGACGAGAGCTGGTGGGAAAACGACGGCATCGTCAGCGTTCGCTCGGCGCAGTATCCGCATGAAGGCTCGTCTGATCGCTGCGACCTCAATTACGGCACCGAAAACGGCGTTATGACCTTCAAGGACGGCACCGAGAAGGGCGTTTGGAACTACATCGAGAAGATCGAACGGACCGATCACATCAACATGGTCGGCCAGATCACAAACACGAAGTATCTTCAGGGCAAATTCTTTGAGCTGGCTGCAATGCTCGCAAGCATCCCTGCCGACGGCGGCACACCCGACACTCCCGATGCTCCCGCAAGCGTTCCCTTTGTCGATATCGTAAAGGGCAGCTTTTATTACGACGCCGTAGTCTGGGGCTATAACAACGGCATCGCAAACGGCGTTGACTCTACGCACTTTGCGCCCGACGCAAACTGCACCCGCGCGCAGGTCGTGACCTTCCTCTGGCGCGCGGCCGGCAGCCCGGAGCCTAAGTCGATGAGCACTCCGTTTACCGACGTAAAGTCCGGCAGCTTCTACGAAAAGGCCGCCGCATGGGCCTATGAAAACGGCATCGTCAAGGGCACAACGGAAACAACGTTCGCGCCGAACGCGACGGTAACGCGCGCTCAGTTTGTCACCTTCCTGTGGCGTTATGAGGACTGCCCCTCGTCGAGCATCGCAAACCCGTTTTCCGATGTTTCCGAAAGCTCGGTGTATGCTCCGGCAATACTCTGGGCAGCCGAAAACGGTGTCACCGTCGGCACCGGAAACGGCACCTTCGTTCCCAACGGCGCATGCACACGCGCACACGTCGTAACCTTCCTTTGCCGCGACCTGGCAAAGTGAAGAACGATTTAAGCACGAAAAAAATCTCTCCCGACCGGGAGAGATTTTTTCATATTTCGCTCGATTTATGGATGCCGGTGACGGAGAATTCGACCCATTCGGCGACGTTTGTCGCGTGGTCTCCGATGCGCTCGAAGTATTTTGCTATCATCAGAAGATCCAGCGCGTACTCCGCATCGCCGCTGCCGGAGCGGATCATTTCGATAAGCGCGGTTTTCATGCTCAAAAAGCAATCGTCAACCACGTCGTCGTGCTCGATGACGCTTCTTGCAAGGGCAAGGTCGCGCTTATTATACGCCTCGATGCTGTCGGTGACCATGCCGATGGCGGCCTCGGCCATGGGGCGCATGGCGGCGCACTCGCTGCCGGTCTTGCCGCCGAGATGCGGAATTATCTCGGCAATGTCGCCTGCCTGATCGCCGATGCGCTCAAGGTCGGTTATCATTTTAAGCGCGGCCGATATCTGCCGCAGGTCGCGCGCCACGGGCTGCTGCTGGAGCAGAAGCCGCAGGCACAGCGCTTCTATATCGCGCTCGTACCGGTCGATCTCAAGGTCAAGCGGCGCGAGCTTTTTTGCAAGCTCCGAGTCGCCCGAGAGCAGCGCCTTTGCCGAGTTTGCTATCGCCTCCTCGCACATTGCGCCCATAAGCGTGAGCTTTTCGCCAAGCTCCTTGAGCTGGGCATCGAATTTGCTTCTCATCAGCCGAACCTCCCTGTTATATAGTCCTCGGTGCGCTTATCCGAAGGCACGGAGAACAGCTTTTCGGTGTTATCATACTCAATAAGATCGCCGAGCAGGAAAAACGCGGTGCTGTCGGAAATGCGCAGCGCCTGCTGCATGTTGTGAGTTACGATAACGATGGTGTAGTTTTTCTTAAGCTCCGTTGCAAGCTCCTCGATCTTCGAGGTCGAGATGGGGTCGAGGGCACTGGTCGGCTCGTCCATGAGCAGCACGTCCGGCTCGACGGCAAGTGCGCGCGCGATGCACAGTCTCTGCTGCTGACCGCCCGACAGACCGAGGGCGGATTTTTTGAGTCTGTCCTTTACCTCATCCCAGATCGCCGCGCCCTGAAGCGAGCGCTCAACGATCTCGTCAAGCTCGGATTTTTTGCGCACGCCGTGCGTGCGCGGCCCGTAGGCGACGTTGTCGTAAATGCTCATGGGAAAGGGGTTGGGCTTCTGGAACACCATGCCGATGCAGCGCCTGAGCTCGTTTACGTCCGTTCCCGGAGCGTAGATGTTCGTCTCTTTATACTTCACCTCGCCGGTTATCTTCACGTCCGGCACGAGGTCGTTCATGCGGTCGAGCGTTTTGAGAAACGTCGATTTGCCGCAGCCGGAGGGGCCGATGAGCGCGGTTATGCTCTTTTCGGGTATCTCCATGTTTATGTTTTTAAGCGCCTGGGTCCGGCCGTACCACAGGCACAGATCGTTTACGCTGATTATGCTGCTCATATGCTTCTCCTCTTCTGATAGTATCTGCCGACAAGCGTTGCGACAAGGTTTATGATAACGGTCAGCGCCATGAGTATCGCCGCAATGGCAAAGGCTACGTCGAAATCGCCCTGCTCCTTGGCGTAGACATACAGCGAAACGGTGAGCGTAGCTCCCGCGCCGGACAGGCCGTCAGCGAAAATGTTATAGATATTGTGCGCAAAGCCGGCGGTGAACAGCAGCGCTGCCGATTCGCCCAGAATGCGGCCGACGGCGAGGATGCAGCCGGTAATTATGCCGTCCACGCAGCCGGGGAAAACGACGGTGCGGATAACGCGCCACTTGCCGGCTCCGAGGCCGAACGCGCCCTCGCGCAGGCTCTGCGGAACGGTTTTGAGGCTCTCCTGAGTCGTGCGCATAACGGTCGGCAGGTTCATGATGACAAGCGTCATGGCGCCGGCCTGCAAAGAGGTCTGGAAGCCGAGGAAGTTGCAGAAAAACAGCATGCCGACAAGGCCGTAGATGATGCTCGGAATGCCAGAGAGAGTCTCGGCGGCGTATTCGATAGCGCCGACGATGCGGTGGTTGCTCGCATATTCCGCGAGATATATCGCAGCGCCAACGCCCAGCGGCAGCACCCACACGAGCGTTCCGAGGACGATATACAGCGTGTTGAGTATATCCGGCAGAATGCCGACGGAGTCCGCGAGGTAGCTCGGCTTTGTCGAGAGAAACTCCCACGATATATTCGGAATGCCCCTAATGAGCACATATGCTATTAAAAACAGCACCAGTGCCGCCGTCAGAAGGGCGCACAGCCCCGAAAGGCCGCGCATAACGATCCCGTAAGCCCTGCGCTTTGCTTTTACGTTTTTATTATCCATTCGATTTATCCCTCTTCAAAAGGAAGTTGAGCGTTGCGTTTATGAGCATGATAAACAAAAACAGCACGAGCGCGATCGAGAAAAGCGCCTGACGCTGGAGGCCCGAGGAATAGCTCATCTCGCTTGCAACGGCCGTTGTGAGAAATCTTACGCTCTGGAAAAGCTCCGGCATGTTCGGCGCGTTGCCGGACACCATCATAACGGCCATCGCTTCGCCGATGGCACGGCCCACGCCGAGGACAACCGCCGCGGCAATGCCGCTTTTCGCCGCCGGAACGGACACGCGGAAATACGTTTCTGTCGGCGTTGCGCCGAGGGCAAGCGACGCATCCTCGTACTCCTTGGGAACGGCCTCGAGCGAGGTCATGGAGACCTTGATGATCGACGGCAGGATCATGATGGCAAGCACGATCATCGCCGCCAGAAGGCTTGCGCCATCTGGAACGTTAAACACCTTGCGTATGCCCGGAACGAGCACCATCATGCCCACAAGGCCGTAAACGACCGAGGGGATGCCTGCAAGCAGCGACACTGCCTCGACGACCACGGCGCGCACGCGCTTATTGGCCATTTTCGCAAGATACACCGCCGCCATAAATCCCACCGGCACACCGAGGACAATGGCTCCGGCGGTGCCGTAGACGCTCGTGAGGATAAACGGCAGGATGCCGTAGCTCGGCTCGGCGGCGGTCGAGGCCCACTTTTTGCCCAGCAGGAAGTCAGGAATACCGATCTCCTTTATCGCCGGAATGCCCGAAACGATGAGGTAGACCGTTATCATCAAAACGCTCGCCACCGTCACAAGCCCGAGGGCAAGGAATATGCCGTGGACTATATTTTCAAGGAGATTTTTCGTTTTTAGTTTCATATGAACAACATCCTACACATACAAAAAATAAGCCGACGTAAACCGAACCGCTGCCGGTTTTCGTCGGCTTAATTAATTACTTCGCTACGGGGACTGCGCCTGCTGCGGAGATGACGTCTGCTGCCGCTGCGCTGGTTGCGTATTCAAAGAACTTCTGAGCCGCTGCGGAAAGCTCGGTGCCGTCCTTGGTTACCAGAACGAAGGGGCGCTGCACTGCGTAGGTACCGTCGGAAACGGTGGCCTCGGTGGGAGCGACTCCGCCGACGGAGAGTGCCTTGACGGTGTCCTTAACGGATGCCAGGGATGCGTAGCCGATAGCGTTGGGGTTGCCTGCAACGGTGGTGATCACGTCGCCGGTGCTGGTCAGCTCCTGGCGGTACTTGCATGCGTCCTTGGTGTCGGTGATGCTCTCGAAGCCGTCACGGGTGCCGGAGCCTGCCTCGCGGCCGATGAGAACGATCTCTGCGTCGTCGCCGCCGACATCCTTCCAGTTGGTGATCTCGCCGGTGTAGATCTTTGCGATCTGCTCGATGCTCAGGTCGGAAACCTTGTTTTCGGGGTTAACGATGATCGCAATGCCGTCGAGTGCGAGGACGGTCTCTTTCAGGCCGGAAGCCTTCTCGTCGTCCTTCAGCGCACGGGATGCAAGGCCGATATCGCAGCGGCCTTCGCTGACTGCGGTGATACCGGAGCCGGAGCCGGTGGGGTTGTAGCCTACGGTGATGCCCTTGTTGTCGGCCTGGAAAGCCTCGCCCAGGGACATGATGACCTTTTCCATCGAGGTCGAGCCGTCGGTGCTGACTGTGCCGGTCACTTCGGCGTTGTCTTTGTTATCGGTTGTGCCGCCGTTGTCGCTCTTTCCGCATGCGGCGAACAGGCTGAGCGCCATGAGCGCTGCGAGAACTAAACTTATAAGCTTTTTCATTCAAAAAGCTCCTTTCTTTTTCGTTTGATTTCCGGGTACATCCTTAGATTATGCCCCTTTTATCAAATCCGAAAGCAGCCTTTTGTAAAAAGAATTTAAAGCCAAGCAAAGATTGGCGGCCGAAAAGCATTGACAATGGTTTCTTTTTTTGTAAATTAAATTACAGCAATATAAGGAGGTGCTCCCCACATGAAAAGCAGGAAGCTGAGGACTGTTCTCATCGTCATTGCGGCGATAATCTTCGCATACGCCGTGGTTTTGTTTGTTCTGACGCAGGTTCAGACCTCTAAAATGGACGATCACTTTGCCCGCGCCGAAAAGCAGGTTTTCTCGCTCGATGCGGAGAAGATCACTTATATCGCCGTGCAGAACGGAAACGGCGAGCTTTACGAGTTCACCGGCGGCGAAAAAGCCGCGGCGATCGATAAGCTCAACGCGTTTGAGGCCACGAAGATCCGCGGCATGTGGCACATCGAGACCGGCGGCTGGACTTACCGCCTTATTATCGAGGATGCCGACGGCAATTCCGGCGACTATCGCCTGTTCGATAACAGGCTCATCTGCGGCGACGTCAGCCTGCGCGGCAGCGACGGATACTTTGACGATTTCATTAAACATGTAAGCCTTGATTAACAGCAAAAAACCGCCCCGATCGGGCGGTTTTTGCTGTATTTTGCTTACTTTGTTTTAACGTAGCGGTTCATCGGGTGGACCATATACTCGTTATACGGGAACTTATCGGTGGTGACGTAGCCGGCAGGGGCGTCGATCAGCTGCGGAATGCGGTTTACGAGCGTTGCGCAGGTAAGCTCGACGGTCGCAGGCTTATTGACGATGCAGGTCGTGTCCGGCTCGCCGTAAAGCGTCCACACGTTTTTGTCGAACTCATCGGGATTGAATATCTTGCCGACGCACTCGGTGACGAGGGTGATGCCCTCCTCGGTCTCTGTCGTAACGATGGCGCGCATGCCGGTCGCGTCGCCGGCCTTGACGACCATTCCGAGCGTTTCGGATTTGAGATCGACAGAGTCAACGCAGGGGATGCACTTCTGCGTCTGTGAGGTGATGTGCAGATCCATCTTGCTGCACAGCCATCCGTTCTGGTTCCACATATACGACGGAACGTATTTGCCGCTTTCGACAAGCTCCTTCATCTCATCGGAGGGAGTTTCGTTGTAGCAGCCGATGGTTTTATTGAACTCCTCGATGCTCAGGCCTGCGCCGTGCCCCTCTGCAAGAGCTATGCCGTAGTCCTCGACATTATACCAGCTGCTGCCCTCGATCTTGGTGATCTTATGCGAGGAGCCGGCGAGGTTTGTTACCATCGTGCCCCAGTACAGGTCGCAGTATCCGACGCCGGTGAGGGTACAGCCGCCCTCTTTTGCCAGCTTATCGAGCTTTTCGGTTATTGCAGGAGAGGAATTCCACGGATACAGCGCTTCCTCGCATGTGGTTATGGCGTTAACGCCGTGTTTTGCGCAGATAGTGAAGATATCTTCAAGCTCCGCCACCGTGCTGCGCGTTGCGATTATGCACACATCCGGCTTGAGCTCTCCCATGCGTCTGTCGGTATCGGCAGAGTTTTCGACCGTGACTCCGACATGGGGGAAGCCGTCGCCGATTATTTCGGAGACATCTTTACCGATGTGATTTTTGTTGCGGCAGAACGCGCCGACAAGCTCCCCACCGTGCTCAAGGACGTAACGCATAAGATAACGGCTCATTTTGCCTGCACCGTACTGTACTACTCTGATTTTGCGATCCATATAATTGCCTCCTTGTTTTAAAATAGAATTGGTTATTAATTTAACAACCTTATGGTCACATTATAGAGTATTGCCTCGGCGCAGTCAAGTTAATTCTTCCCAAAGAGTAAAATCTCTGTGAATAAAATAATTATTTACTGTTGCCAATCGTTAAAAAAGGTGTATAATATACATGTCAGTCGGTATGACATTTAAACTGACGAGAGGTAAGTATGTCCCTGGATGAACTGAAAACGCAGAATATCCGGACCGTTACGGAAAAAGCACTTGTATGCTTTATTAAAAACGGCATCACAAATACAAAGGTCTCGGAGATCGCAAAGGCCGCAGGACTTACCGAGCGCTCCGTTTACCGCTATTTTCCGACAAAAAGCGACATTGTTATTTCCGCTGCCTTCTGCTACTGGGAGCGCGCCAAGGAATACATAGCTTGGGAACTCGACACGCACGACTATGAGCATTTAAGCGGCATCGAGCAGATATCCATAATACTTAAAAGCTACGCCAATATACTCTTCATCGACCCGGAGGGCATCCGTTTTTCGCTCGACGCCGAGGTCGCGCTCTTTAACGCCGGAAAAAACGACAGGGTCATAAACCGCCCTCCCGATAAATTCGAGGAGTACACCGGCCCGCTCTCGCAGGCGATCGTGCGCGGACTTTCCGACGGTACGGTAAATCCCGAAGCGAACATAAAGCAGCTTTATTACAACGCATATGACTCCATTCTCGGGCTTATGCAGCGCCTCACGGTAGGCGTGCCGAGCGTGAGCGAGCTTGATGCGCGCGAAAGGCTGTACGCGATGTGCGAAATGTTCACACGGGCATTCGCCGCAAAAAATGTCGAAATATAGCATAATTGCAGACCTGTCGGTGCGGTGCACCGACCATTAAATAAAGAAACATAAAAACGGAAGGGGAAAAACATGAATTCCAAGTACAACGCTCTATTTACACCCTGGAAGATCGGCAATGTCGAGATACCGAACAGAATAGTTCAGTGCTCTATGGGCGGAACGTCCCTGTTCGGCTGGATGGAGCCGAGCCACCTCGACAAGGAAGCGGCATACTTCCTGCTCAACCGCGCGCAGGACGGCGTCGGCCTTATCCTGCCCGGCATGCAGTGCATCAAGGATCCCATCGGCGGCCGCTGGCTGTATCAGAACAACAAGATGTTCAAAGACCTTAAGGAGTACATGGTCGAGTTCCACAAGACCGGCTCCAAGCTCTTTATCCAGCTGGCAGCAGGCATGGGCCGCTCGATGGCTATAACAAAGCCCATGGTAGCTCTGCTCAAGCACCCCATTCTCGGCAAGCTCGCAAGCCCGGTAGCCGACCTTGACTACATAACCGCTTCCGCTTCCGCAACGCCGAACCGCTGGTATGACGAGATCAAGTCCCGCCCCATGACCATCAAGGAGATCCACGATCAGGTCGAGGCATTTGCAAAGACCTCGAAGAAGCTCATGGACGCAGGCGTTGACGGCGTTGAGATCCACGCCGTTCACGAGGGCTATCTGCTCGACCAGTTCACCATTTCAAACATGAACTACCGCACCGACGAGTACGGCGGCAGCTTTGAGAATCGCTTCCGCTTCCCGGTCGAGATCGTTCAGGCGATAAAGGCCGCCTGCGGCGATGATTTCCCCGTTTCCCTGCGCTACTCCGTTGTTTCCAAGACCAAGGACTGGGGCAAGGGCGCCATGCCTTACGAGAAGGACTTCAAGGAGTTCGGACGCGACATGGAAGAGTCCGAAAAGGCCATAAAATATCTTGCCGACGCAGGCTATGACATGTTCAACTGCGACAACGGCACCTACGACGCATGGTACTGGGCACATCCGCCTCAGTATATGCCCGACAACTGCAACCTTGAGTATGTTGAGCATATAAAGAAATTCACCGACAAGCCCGTCGTGTGCGCAGGCCGCATGGATCCCGTGAAGGCCGCCGAGGAGATCGAGGCCGGAAAGCTCGACGCTGTCGCGATCGCGCGCCAGAACCTTGTTGACCACGACTGGATCCACAAGATCAAGGAAGGCCATGAGGACGAGATAAAGCCCTGCATCCGCTGTCACAACGGCTGCTTCAACATGGCCAAATTCGCAGGCACCCCGAACGTTCAGCACTTCAACGACTCGATGCATCTTGCGCGCTGCGCGCTGAACCCGACCACCATGCAGCACACGCGCTACAAGATCGTGCCCACCAAGAACCCCAAGAAGGTCGCAATAATCGGCGGCGGCATCGGCGGCATGGAGTGCGCCCTCGTACTCAAGCAGCGCGGCCACATCCCCACCATTTTTGAAAAGACCGACGAGCTCGGCGGCCTGTTCCTCACGGCATCGGCAATGACCTTCAAGGAAAACGACAAGGAGCTTATCCGCTGGTATAAAAACGAGATCGAAAAGCAGGGCATCGACGTGCGCTTCAACACCGAAATCAACGACCTCGGCGTGCTGCGCGGCTATGACGATATCATCGTTGCAAGCGGCTCGGTCCCGCGCATGATGCCCAGCATCAAGGGCTTTGACAAGGCGCTCACCTTCACCCAGGTGCTCAAGGACAAGGTCGATGTCGGCGATAAGGTCCTGTTCATCGGCGGCGGCCAGTCCTCCTGCGAGGCGGCTTACGATATGCTGCTCAACTTCGGCAAGCACCCGATAATCGTCGAATACGCAGGCGACCTCGTTGCCGCTCAGGCGACCTGCCTTGCAAACACCTCGTTCCTGCGCGACGCTATGGAATACCACAAGGTTCCCGTTTACCTGCACTCGACCGTTACCGAGATAACGGACAAGGGCTGCACCGTTAAAAATGTCGAGACCGGCGAGACCACCTTCGTCGAGTGCGACAGCGTTGTAAACGGCATCGGCTTTGTTCCCACCCCCGTCGGCGGCAAGGACAACAAGAAGGCCTACCGCGTAGGCGACTGCGTTGCCATCGGCAACCTGCGCACGGTCATCTGGCGCGCATGGGACGTCTGCATGAAGATATAGTTCCAAAGCGGCAAAAAATAAGCTGCGCCGGGTCTCCGGCGCAGCGATCAATTACGCAAACGAGCAATATTTCTTCGTTTTGAATATGGGAGCAAAAAGTTAAAAGCAGACCCGAGGCGGCGAAATGCGCCTCGGGTCTGTTTTTTCATTTCATTTCACACAGGCGTAAGCTGACGAGAGTCGAACGCATAT
>ERZ1027125.699-NODE-699-length-12901-cov-5.754165_pt1 | contig 12901 bp, 10 predicted proteins | sample MGYA00519249_ERZ1027125 | MGnify/ENA primary metagenome ERZ1027125 (study PRJEB26926, sample SAMN06164580) | human gut metagenome | biome: ENVO:00009003; feature: ENVO:2100002; material: ENVO:00002003 | host: Homo sapiens | place: USA | collected 2012 ... | reverse complement strand
CTACACGCGTAAGATCGTCGGCAGCGTCAGATGTGTATAAGAGACAGTATTTTGACTCGGCAGAGATCTCTGAACCCGTGTGCATCTTCTTCCACGCTTCAAGTCTGTCCTGCTCGCCCTCGGCGTCGGTAGGTCCAAAGCCCAGCTCGCTCTTAAACTCGCCCTTTGCGGTCACAGAGAGCGTCATAGTGCTGAAAGGCTTCTCCTGAACCTCGACAAATACCTGACGGATATCCATGATTCTCTTTACAATAGTCACTCTCGCCTGTGCGGCCTCTTCCTTATTCATATCGAATCTGTCAAACAGCTCGTCGCCGTCGATTATCTCGCCGTCTGAGGTTATATATCTGTGGAAATAGAAAACTCCGTTTTCGCCGTTCTCTGCATAAAAATATGCAATTTTAAAGTCTTCGCCCGGAACGAAGGTGTAAAATTCAGAGCCTAAGTCCTTATACAGCTCGGCGGTCTTTTCCTGAATATCCTTCATTTTTTCCTCGCTGAGTCTGGGCGGCATATATTTCGGGTTAGCCATATCGACTCTCTTGCGCCAGTTGTTGTATCTTTTCTCTTCCTCGCCGTCGGTAAGCTCGCCCTCTGTCATATCAAGCTTTACCTGACCGTTTCCGAGCATAGTAACTCCCACTGCGTTAATATTCTTACCCGTGTGAGCGAGAGCGCTTTTTCTTATATTAAAGAACGCCTGCTCCAGCTTTTCCTCTCTCGATACCATATCAGGCAGACTTATTCCGCACAGCTTGGGTATCTCCTGACGCTCCAGCAGTCTGCCGTCGGTCGCATAGCAGCAGAAATCGTCTATGTATCCGCCCGACTGCAATTCAGCATAGAAAAATCCGATAAGCATCTGCTGAGGAAACATCACTCTCAGCGCAGCGCTTATCCCTGCGCAAGCCTTTTTAAACTGCTCCTCAGTCGAAAGCTCCGGAGCGGCTGTATCCTCAGCTTCGTCAGCTGCTTCGCCCGAAGCTTCTGTCACTTCCTCCTGCACAGGCTGTACGGACTGCTCCTCTTCGGACTTGCCTTTCTTCTTTTTACCAAATAAAGCCATGTTAATATTCCTTTCATCACTTTGTCATCCTGAATATATAATAAAAACGTATATCAAGACTCGTTAATTCTGCTTTCTTACTACCGCATACTCGTCGCCGCTGCGATAAAAAGGACAACCGTTCGCCGACCCGGAGGTCAGTCTGTAGTACTCGTCCTCGTCCACGTCTGCGGAGCAGAAATATTCCTCATATTCGTCGTCGTACATCATGTACGCGCAGGTATCACAGCAGGTCAAAATCGAAGCCTCCCTACCGTAATATTACAAACTCTACCGCTCTTTTTGAAACGGGATAGTACTTTTTCTTTCCCGAAAAGATAAAGTGCGTAACTGCGGCGGCAGACAGAAGCGCGACGGTCACCGCGCCTATTATGATAAGTATTTTTTCAGCGGTTTTCATAAGCAAATATCCTTTCTTCAGAGCCGTTTAACTGCTGTCGGACTATTCAAAGTCATCCCGTTCATACGAAATCGGCTTCGTCTATATCGTCCTCTATTTCCTCTCCGTTGAGAAGCCTGCGGAGAACGTCTATGTCCTCCTCGGTAAGAGTAATGCCCTTTCCCATACGGGTGTGGTCGGGATTCCACTCTCTCAGGTCGTACTTAGGGTCACGCTCGTTCCAGCTCACCATATTAAGCTCCTTTGTCCAGCCCCTCGCGCTGGTAGAAAGCACTCCTATGTGTTTAGTGATCTCAAAAGTCAGTTCAGCCATTGTAATAAATCTCCTTTTATATATTATTGTTTTCGTTTTCCGTTTTTATTCCGGGCAGACATTTGTCTGCGGTTTGTCAATTTTGCAAGATTAGCAAAAATAAACTCTACATTTGTCACCGCCGCTGCCGCAATTATAAGAAGCGCACAGAACACGGCTGCCAAAACGCCCCCTATCGCCGAAACCACAACGATAAGGCTCAGACTGCCGACAGCTATATCTATTCTGTCGGAATTTGCGAGGTAATCCATAGCCGAGAGCACCAGCATTGCAAGAAATGCCGAAGATATGCCGTACATTACCCATACAGAGATAAATATACACACTCCTCCGCCAAGCTTTATAAGCTCTTTGTGCGCAGCGGCTCCGTATGCCGCAGCCGCTGCGAATACCGCAAGCAGCAACCAGCCCTTTGTGAACCATACCGCCGTGCAGAATACTGCAAAAGCCACAGCCAGTGCGATTATCCGTTTAGTGCCAAGTCGTTCGATAATATTCCTTATCTTTTCAGGCATAACTCTCAGCACAGCATTCCATACAGGCTTTATATTTATAATAAGGATTATCAAGAAAAGTATCGGCAGAGTAAGAAGGGTAAATTTCACCGAGCCGCCATGGAATTGCATAACATTTATCAGTACCATAGACAAAAGCAGAGCGTTGTTTATCACCATCTTAGTCAGATTAAGATCAAACGGAACAAGCTTGCGTGAATCATATGCTCTCACGATAAATACCACAAGATAGGAAACCACTGTCGAAATTGCCGGACCGTAAAGACCTATTCTCGGGATAAGCACTACATTCAGCGACACATTCAGCACACCGGAAATAAGGCTTGTAACAAGCGAACGCTTGGTGCGGTTAGACGCTAAATATATAGACCCCATAAAGGTAGTGAAACAGGAAAATATCGACGAATAAATGATTATCGGCGAATAATGCATTGACTCCTGAAAGTCTGCGCCCATCCAGATCTTAGTCAGCGGCTGTACAATAAGCAGGCAGCCTGCCGCCAGCATATACATCAGACACTGATTCAGATAAAAAACATTTCCGTAAAACTCGTTTCGGTCGTCCGAGTCGTCCTCCAGTATCGCCGACATATTCCACGCCTGCCCAAACATCATATACACCGTAGACACAAGATTTGCAATTTTATACGAGGCGGAAAGTATACCGTTTTTATCCGAGCCAAGATAATGAGTAGTCATAAACGAATCGGAGCTGTTTGTGATAAGCCACATTATCTGCGCAGGTATCAGCGGCAGGCAGTAAGAGAACATGGCTTTGAGCATTTCCCTTTCAATATGCCTGAAATCAAAGAATCTCCACAGCTTAGCCGCAAACAGCAGAAACACTGTAGTGCACATATCAGCGAGTATAATAGAGATAAGATATCCCGTATTACCCATCTTAAACACGCAGATAAACATCACGGTGCCTATAAGGGTAAGCAGGGTGGTAATAATAGAGCTTACCGCATAAAGCTTCACCATTTCCAAAGCACGCACGAAATAAGAATAAACCTGCTTCAATGCCGCCGCCACTATATAAACGTAAATAAGCAGCGAGTAGCCTTGAAGATATTTATCCGCCACGCCTGTGACGGTAACTATAGGCAAAACTATACCCAGACCTGCAAATCCAAGCATACAGGCGATATTTCCTATAGTAAACACTTGTTTTTTGTCGTAAGCCTTATCCAGACCGAAGCGTATAACCGATTCGCTGACAGTCATAGTGACTATAGGCAGCAGCCAGTTGGCTATCTGCTGTATAACGTCGTTGACGCCCATTTCCTGAGTAGATAGGTATGTGGTATATACGTTTACCAGCAGTATCACCAGTATTTTAGAGCTGAACGACCCAAGGGCAAAAATCAAGGTGTTTGAAACCAGCTTTTTATAGCTGGATTTCCTAGCGACTGAATTTTCTGCCATTAATTAATTACAATCCTTTCACCGCAAAAGTTGATCGCGGTTATTTGTTATTTATAGATACTTTTTATTATACCACAATACGAAATATTTTGCAAGTCTTTTTTTATATTCACGCTGTCGCCGATTTTTTTATATTCACGCTGTCGCCGAATAAATTCGGCTCGTTTGTTGCATCGCCGTCTTGACTAGCCGCGGCTTTTACTTTGTCGGACGACATTTTACCATCAGCCTTGGCAGGAGCTTTTACTTTGTTTAGAATATGGTTTAACCAATGTTTGGGAGTTTGTCACGCAAGGGACAAACTCTTAGTGCAGGCTAAGCGGTCTGAACGAAGTTCAGACAAGTAAAAGTCCTATCAAAGTAATCGCCTGCACGATTGGCAGGAGCTTTTACTTTGTTTTGGTCGTGTTTTATTCACCGCTTATTGATGTGGATTTATTGATTTTGTAATATATTTTTGATTTGTCGAGTGTAGCCTTATGTAGTGCGGCTTTTATTTGTTGCGATTGAATATAATCGCAGTCTTTTGACATTAATATACAACACATATTCGGACAGAAAAATAGGTTCGCAACCTATAAGCTGCGAACCTACATTACATATTATTAAACAAATTAAACCTGTGCGCCGTAGCCGTAGCCGGTGTCTTTGTAGCCTGTCTTTTTCTTCTTTTTCTTGGAAGTCGTCACAGGTCTGTTAGGTTTCTTTTTCTCAACGTGCTGCTGCCACTTTACCCAGAGTGAGGGAGTAAGGCACATAGAGGTATATACGCCGGACAGCATACCTACCAGCAGCGGTATTGCAAAGCTTATGATAGACGTCACGCCTCTCAGCGAGCAAACTATCGCAACGATCACCATTACCGATATCGTGGTCACGTTGGTATGGATATTTCTCGTGAGTGTCTGTGTTATCGACAGATCAGTAAGCTCTGCCGTGTTGAGCTTCTTGCCGTAAAGACGCTTGTTCTCACGGATACGGTCGTAAATGATGATAGTAGAATTGATCGAGTAGCCCATTATGGTAAGAAGTACGGCGATAAAGTTTGAGTTGATATCAAAGCCGAATATTACAAACGAGCCGTATACCATGACCATATCATGCAGCAGTGCAAGAACTGCAAACGAGCCTGCCGAGATACCGCCTATATTTCTGAAACGTACGCCGATATAGATTATCATTACCACTACTGCTATAAGCAGGGCGACAAGACACTTGGCAAAGAACGTTTTACCGTTTGTCGGAGATACGTTTGTTGACTCAAGCGTTTCGATATTATTGTCCGCATACTTGGTCTGAAGCTCAGTCTTGAGCGTTTCCTGCTCCTCGTCGCTGATACCGTCCTTAGACGAGAACGAAAGCTTGAGAGTCTGCTTGCCGCTGGAGAAATCCTCTCCCGTCGTCACAACGCATTCGTCGCCTGTAACATCCCTTACAAGAGTTTCTACATCGCCTGTATTCAGCTCGCCGCTGTAGGTATAGGATATCAGCGTACCGCCCTTGAACTCTATCGCGATCTTAGGAATACCTGCAATGGTAAGACCTGCAAAAAGCGCTACAAGAACGATAGATACGGCATAATAGACCTTGCCCTTGCCTGTAAAGTTTATCCTCTTTCTCTCCAGTACGGGAGTAGCGTCTACCACGTCCTTTACTCCATAGAACGAACGCTTTCTGAACACCTTGAACTTAGAAAGGGCTTCAAGCATAAGTCTTGAACAGAATATACCGAAAATGAAGTTGGTTATGATGCCAACCATAAGGGTAAAGCCGAGCGAGTAGATAGTACCCGCCATAGAGGCTCCGAACATGGAGAAGAACGGCTTCAAGAGTGTTCCGAATACGCTGTCGGTAGAGCCGAACGAACCCATAAGGATAACGGCTACGAACACTACAGTGATATTCGAGTCGAATACTGCGCTCCATGCACGCTTATAGCCCTGCTCTATCGCGCCGCCTAATGTCTTTCCGAGCCTGAGCTCCTCTCGTATACGCTCCGACACGATGATGTTTGCGTCGACGCCCATACCTATCGACAGAATAATACCCGCTATACCCGGTATAGTAAGAGTAAAGCTTTCAAAGCCGTTAAAGAAGCCCGATACGCAGGCTATAGTTCCTACTACCTGACCTATCAGAGCGATCGAAGCCACAAAGCCGGGAAGTTTGTAAGTTGCAATAAGATATATTACCACGAAAGCAAAAGCGATAAGACCTGCCATCAGCATAGCGGTCCTTGCGCCTGTTCCGAGAGTAGGCGACACGATATTCGTGCTTGTAGCCACCAGCTTGAATGGGAGCGAGCCTGCGTTTATCTTATCCGCGAGGGCCTGAGCCTCTTCAAAGGTGAAGTTTCCCTCTATCTGGCATTTGCCGTCGGTAATAGCCGTGTTTACACTTGCGTCGGAGATACAGGTATCGTCCATCCATATAGAGATATTACCCGTACCCGCAAGCTCGGTAGTAGCGTCTGCAAACGCTTTTTTACCGTCCTTGTCAAGCTCCAGACTTACAACGCTTACGGTTTCGTTATTGTCGCCCTGATACTGGAGCGCCTGAGCCTTTTCGACCTGCTCTCCCGTCATTACCTCTTCACCCGTCTGCTCCGAGCCTTTCTTAAATGACAGTATCGCAGTTTCGCCAAGCTCGCCGACGGCGGTCTCGGGGTCGAAATCAGTTTCGCCCGCCTGCCATGGGAATGACACTATGACCTTATTTTTAGTATAATCGACATAGACCTCGCTGTCTGTAATGTTAAGATTCAGCATACGCTGTTCAATAACTGCCTTAGCGGCGTCCATATCATTTTTGGAAGCGTCGTAGTCGCCGTCAGGACCGAAAGTAGCGTTTACTCCGCCCTGGATATCGATTCCCCACCTGATCTCATCAACGCCCTTAATAACTGTGTTCTCGATGTCTCCGTACTTATAATGCACACCGAAAAAGGTAAGATAAGCAAATGCAAGAATAAGTGCAAATATCACAAAAAACACAGGTTTCTTTACACGTCGCACTAAATTTCCTCCTATACAAATTAATAAGTATTTCATTCTGCGGAGCGCACTTTCCCCTGCAAAAGTCAATTCACCTTATTATTATATTACTTTTCGCATAAATTGTCAAGTGTTTTCACACAAATAATCACGGAAATAAGATCGCGATTATTAAGGCAACACCGCACACAATAGTTGTGCGGTATTGCCTTAACGCCTTAATGCGTAATTATTTCCTGTCTTTTTCGTTTGCTTATTATGACCGCTGAAAAGCATTTGCCGCATTTCCCTTTTCCGGCTTATCAATACCTGCCGCCGCAGGATAGATCGAAGAATACCCGTACCTAGAACGAATTTTATCCACAGTCGTGTTGATCTTCTTCCTCTTGTCCTTTTGCTTATAGTCGCAGAAAAGATCGGTCTGGACAGCCTCGTCGGAATTGCTCAGTTCATAGCAGCATACCGTTATCGCCCGTACTCCGCCATACTTTTCTATGCTATACAGCTCCCGAAAAAGTTCGTCGGCGATCTTAGATATTTCTAACGAATCATCAATGCATTCATGCAGCCTGCGCTGCTTTTGAAAAATTTCAAAACGGCTGCTCTTTACCGTCAACGACACTCCCCTGCTGCAAAGTCCCGATTTTCTCATACGATAAGCCACACTTTCCGACATAGCGGCTATGAGCGAATGTATCTCAAACGGCAAATACAGATCCCTGCCCGCCGTTGCGCCGTTTGAAACGCTTTTGACCTCGCGCTTGACAGTGCATAGAGGAATATAGCTCTCGCCTATTCCGTTTGCAAACCTATGAAGGTCAATACCTCGTTTGCCAAACCAAGCTTTAAGATACTGAGATGGGAAATCCGCCAGCTCGCCTATCGTGTAAATTCCATGCGAATTAAGCTTTTTCATAGTGGACCTGCCCACATACAGCAGATCTCCCACACTCAGATCACCGGTAAGCGCCCTGAAATTCTCTCTGTCTATAACCGTGGTAGCGTCGGGCTTTTTCATATCAGACCCCAGCTTTGCAAAAACTTTATTAAAGCTTGCTCCTACCGAAACCGTTATCCCAAGCTCATTTTTCACTGTTTCCCGTATCTCGTCCGCCACCTCCTTTATATCGCGCCGTGTGCAGGTCACGTCGAGCCAGCATTCGTCCAGTCCGAAAGGCTCTATACGGTCGGTATACCTCTCATATATAAGCCTTGCGCGGCGTGACATATCCATATATCTCTCGAAATGCGGCGGTATCAGCAGCAGCTCCGGACATTTTTCCCTAGCCTGCCATATAGCCTCGCCTGTGACGACCCCGCACTCTTTGGCAAGCTGATTTTTGGCAAGAATAATACCGTGACGATTTTCCTCGGAGCCTGCGACCGCAAAGGGTACTTCCCTCAGCCGTGAGTCGTATAATCTCTCTATCGAAGCGTAGCAATTATTCATATCTATATGCAATATCTTTCGATCCGTTTTTATTTTCTGCGTCATAGCTTTTGCTCCTTCCTTTTTACAGCTTTGCGCAAACGTTTGTTTTGTCAAAAACATTATATCACGAAGCCGACGTTTTGTCAAGAACTAATGTTTTACAATATTTCAGGCTGTTTTTGTACATCTTAAACAAATGTTTGCCGTAGACGAAACTAACAAAAACTATTGACATACTAATGAAAGTGTGATATAATACAAACAGGTTAGCTAAAGCTAACCTGTTTGTAAAGAACGCAGTTACCCCAAACTAACCATCAGAAAGAGGTATAAATATGAGTATCGTAATAGTCGGCGGAAACGAAAGAATGGCAGGTCAGTACGAAAGCATTTGCAGCTCTTACGGCTGTAAAGCAAAGGTATTTACCAAAGAAAACGGAGCGCTGAAAAAGAAGATCGGCAATCCCGACCTCCTGGTAGTATTCACAGGCACCGTATCGCACAAAATGATGATAAGCGCATCGCAGGAAGCGAAAAAGAACAAAGTACCGATCGTACATCTGAAAAGCAGCAGCGCAGCGGCTCTGCACGGTGTTCTTTCGGGACGATGTACATAAAAAATCGCAGACGTTTTTCAGGCGTCTGCGATTTTTTTATTCTACAGGTCATAGTCAAGACCTATTTGATTTCTTACAGCGACTCGGCAATGTCATAGATAAGTCTTTCCGACTTCTCCCAGCCAAGGCACGGGTCGGTAATGGACTTGCCGTAGCAGCCGTCGCCGATCTTCTGCGCACCGTCCTCGATATAGCTCTCTATCATAAGTCCCTTTACGATAGACTTGATCTCGTCGGAATGGTTTCTGCTGTGTATGATCTCCTTGCTGATACGTATCTGCTGTTCCCACTGTTTGCCCGAATTTGCGTGATTGGTGTCTATAACTACAGCCATGTTCTGCAAATTACGCTTGCTGTACAGCTCGTACAGATATATTATATCTTCATAGTGGTAATTGGGAAGCGAAGCTCCGTGCTTATTCACATAGCCTCTGAGTATAGCGTGGGCAAGCGGATTTCCGTGCGACTGGCACTCCCAGCCTCTGTAGAGGAAGGTATGCGAAGCCTGCGCCGCAATTATCGAATTAAGCATTACGCCAAGATCTCCGCCGGTAGGATTCTTCATTCCCACAGGTATATCAAGACCGCTGGCGGTAAGCCTGTGCTGCTGATTCTCCACCGAGCGAGCTCCGATAGCGACATATGAGAGCAGGTCGCTGAGGTAACGGTAATTTTCGGGATAGAGCATTTCATCTGCGCAGGTAAGTCCCGTTTCAGCTATTGCCCTTGTGTGCAGATCTCTTATAGCGATAAGGCCCTCGAGCATATCCTCTTTTTTATTCGGATCGGGCTGATGCACCATACCCTTATAGCCCTCGCCTGTAGTTCTCGGCTTATTGGTATAAATTCTGGGGATGATTATGATATTATCCTTTACCTTTTCCTGAACCTTTGCAAGTCGGCTTGTATAGTCGAGAACAGCGTCCTCTCTGTCAGCCGAGCAAGGTCCGATAATGAGAATAAACTTATCCGACTCGCCCTTAAAAACCTTAGCTATCTCCGCATCTCTCTCCTCCTTGATCTTCTTCAAAGAGTCGGAAAGCGGAAACTGCTCCTTTATTTCCTTGGGTATAGGCAGTTTTCTTATAAAATCCATGTTCATTTTAATTTCACCTTTTCCTTTTTGCGTTCGCGTATAAATGCGCCGCCGAAAAGACGGTACATTTACAGCACAATATTAACATATTATCACTTTTCCACAGGCTCGAATCTTATCCTGATATCCGGTATTTTTTCGATGGTTGTATAGCTGTTCATCAGACCGTCCTCTATCGAGAGATCGTTCTCGCCGCTTGCGGGAGGTGCAAAAATCCTCAGCGTGAGATCTGCCGCTCCCTCGAGAGGCTTCTCAAAGAACGCGCTCATCATATCTATGGTTCTCGCCTTGGGCGACTTATAGAACCATTTGCCGTTGATCTCCATCATCAGATTGCTGTCGTCGTCAAAATTGACCTCGCAGAAGTGAGGATTTCCGTCGAAGTGAAGAGGTATCTCAATGCCCTCGGCGTCCTCGGAGTTGCCCCAGCGAAGCTTGCAGGGGAACGAAAGCTCATCGCCCCTAGTCATTGCGGGCTTAAAGAAATCGTCGTGGATAATTTCCTTATACACACTGAGCAGCGGCTGCTCGATACCGCAGTCGGAATAGTTGGGATCCTCTATTTCAAGACCCAGTCTGCCCCTGTCGCGGAACTGGTACATAGAGAAAGCATTAAACCATCCCTCGTCCTTATCCGCCTTAAGCAGGTCACAGAATTCCTTTACCATATCCGCCTGCTCGTAGGGTCCCGTAACATCGCCGTCTGCGTTAAGCTCGCCCATAGTCAAAGGCTTTTCTACACCGCCGTTAAGCTCGACAAGTCGCTTATAAGTACGTTTTGTAAAATCGTAAACGTCCTTGATCTTCGAACGTGAATGGGAATTTCCTCCACGCTCTGCCACATCATAGGGCCAGCCCCAATGGAGTGCAAAGTACTTATCAAGACACCAGATATCAGTTTCCTTAAACGCACAAAGGAACTCGTCCTCCTTTGCCATTTTGCCCGTAGCATCGTCGATCTCACAAGCGCAGAAAACGGTTTGAACGTTAGGAGCGTACTCTTTTAGTATCCTATGGAATCTGCAATAAAATTGTGCGATTTCCGCATAGCTCGCACGCTTAGTAAAGCTAAACCAATCACCGCCTGCCTCGTGATTTATACGCAAAAACAGTCTTCCGAATGTTTTCAGATCCTTTGCCACAGCAATAAGATGCTCGTCAGAAACATTCGGGTCAATGGTAAGCGTCAGCAAAACGTCCTGTCCGTGACGGCGAATATCTCTCATATAAGTAAAAGGCTCGTCGTCGGTAGTGCCGTTCAGACCGCCCTTATAGGTAAAGTAGTCGTCGTAAGGGTAATCCCACGCAAAGGAAACCTCCATATCCTTGCACACCTCGGAAATTCTTCCGGGCCACTCCTTATCCAGCGGATAGTAGCAGTACATAAGACTGATACCTCTGTGAGGTCTGCCCAGCTTGTGAAGAATGTAGTCCTGATTTACATATTCACCTCTCTCCGAGCCGTCGCCCAGATCTACGGCGCATTTCGCCTTTCCCATGTGAACTCCGTACGCTTTTAAGTTTTCCATATTTTAACCTCCTGTTATATTTCATGTCAGTTGACAAAAACTCTTATATTGATCCTATCTGCCGACTTCAAGAACAAAGTTATTATCTGATATACTCCTTAGGTATCAGACCGTAGTCGTACATCACCTCGGAATGATTGTCGAGTATAAGCTCCTTCGTTATTAATCTGCCGGTAGATTTTTCAATAGTATTGCGGTATATTTTTGAAACACGGTAATATTTTTCTCCCTCTCTGCAAAAACGATGACCTTCCTCGGTGATCTCATATTCCCACGGAAGCGGTCTTGCACTGCGAAGCTCGGCATACAGTTTATTGTCTTTACACCTCACAAAAAGCTGAAAGGTCTGATCGGTATTATTTTTAAACCTGAAATCGATATAATTGTAGCACACCGACGTTCCCGAGCTAAGAGGCACCCTCTTTCCCTCATCGGGAGCAAGCGCATCCGAATGCTGATGAAACTCCGTTACGTCCAGAGGACTGTGAAGAATCAGTCTGTGTATCGTATTCGCCAAATTGCAAAGTCCTCCGCCCAAGCCCGGACGAAGCGAATGCTTATCGATAACGCGGCCCTCTTTAAAGCCTCGGCTCTTTGTAGTTTTCCCCACCAGCCGCCAAAATGAAAACTCCTCTCCGGGACGGATGATAAGTCCGTTCATTTTCTTAGAAGCAAGACGAATATTGACCGCTTTGTTCATTTGAAGCTCGGGATCTATACCCGGTCCTCTTTTTATCAATCCCGAAGAGATCTCGTAAACCGTATTGGGAAGTTTCCGACCGCCCAGCTTATGTGCGAACTTTCTTTTTCCGATAATGTCCTGAATATTGCGTTTTAATATTTCCTTTTGCTCCGATATCGCATAACAAAACGGACTAAGCTCGCAAAAAAGGATTTCTCTTTTCCACAGCATATACAGCTTACTTCTTTTCTTCTCCGGAGCCATGATCCTGCCGCGATATCTGCTCTTGACATACAGTTTTAGTATAAACGCTTCGACGGCTCTGCGTTTACCGAAATAGGTTTCGTTTTCAAGGCGTATAAATTTCACCAGAATACTCGGTATCCCGCTTAAATTTGCGCCGACTATATCTTTAAAAATCTGATCTCCGACAACGACGGCCTCGTTTCGCTTAACGCCAAGCATCTTCAACGCTTTTTTATAGCAGGACGGATCAGGCTTGTTAGCATTACAGATATACAAGGAATCGATATTTTTCATAAAACTCAGAGTCCTGTCCTCTGTATTGTCGGTAAGCAGCAGCGTTTTCAAGCCTGTAGCATGGATCTGCCCGAAAAGCCTGTCGATCTCCGGCGTAGAGTCGTCGCCGTGATGGACGAGAGTATTGTCTATATCGAAGATCACAGCTTTAAACCCCATATCGTAAAGACCTTGATAGTCTATCGAAAAAACATCCTCGGCATATTCGTAGGGGTAAAAATATTTCAACATTATTTCACCTCGACAGCAAATTTCTTTTCCGCTATGCAGCCGCAGACCCTATCTATCTG
>ERZ1027125.694-NODE-694-length-12953-cov-5.139634_pt1 | contig 12953 bp, 7 predicted proteins | sample MGYA00519249_ERZ1027125 | MGnify/ENA primary metagenome ERZ1027125 (study PRJEB26926, sample SAMN06164580) | human gut metagenome | biome: ENVO:00009003; feature: ENVO:2100002; material: ENVO:00002003 | host: Homo sapiens | place: USA | collected 2012 ... | reverse complement strand
GATTTATAATATTTATTGTCAAAGAATTATTAACATTGATGATTGAATAATATTTAAAATCATAACATTTAGGAGGAGAAGAAAAATGGAAACGAAACGTTACATAGCAGGACTTTTAGCTGTAAGCGTTGCTCTCGGATGCTCAGCTTGCGGTAATGGCGGCAAATCTTCGGCAAACAAGAAAGGAAACAATGATTTTTCAGCGACAGAAAATGTGGAGGTTGCAGATAAGGAAACCATAGCGGCAATTCCGGACGGTGCGGAAAAGGAAATAGTGTACCTCGGAGAAAACGATATTAATCCTACCAAAGCAAATCCAGAAAAAAGTACGGAGCTTCAGCTTTTTGAGAGTAAGGGCGGATCTATCAGATTTCAGCAGACTTCAAATGAAGAGAGGTTCGACAGCCTTGCTTCTGCCATAACGTCAAATAAAGACGTACCCGATATTTTTAAATACGAATGGCTGTCTTTTCCGGCGCAAGTCGTAAAGGATATGTATCAGCCGATCGACAGTATTGTGGATTTTGATACGCCTATGTGGTCGGGAGCAAAAAGCACTGCAGATCAATTTATGCTTGGGGGAAAGCACTATGTCGCTCCGTTGGGAAATTCAGCGTCCGCAATGCTGTGCTATGATAACAGCATTATCGAGGCCGAAGGGCTTGCCGATCCTTATGAGCTTTATCTTGACGGCGAGTGGACATGGGCCGCATGGAAAAATATCATGTCCGAATATGTAAAAAGCGCTCCCGGCGATACTCAAAGATACGGAGTCAACGGTTTTTTCAGAGCGCATATTATTCAGCAGACCGGCAAGAAATTTGTTGACTTTGATTCGGAAAAGAACGAATTTATAAATAATCTTTCCGACCCTGATATCGAAAAAGGAGAAACCTATCTTTATGAATTAATGAAAGGGGATATTATACTTAACGGCTGGATCGGCTCCGCCGGAGAATGCTTTAAGCAGAACTGTCTGTTCTATGCGATGGGCGATTGGGCATTTACCGGAAGTCTGGGACCGTCGGCTGAGGATGATTGGGGCGTAGTTCCCATTCCCGCATATGACGATAACGTACAAAAAATCACGACCTCTGATATGACCGCATATATGTGGGTAAAAGGCTCGGATAAAGCGGACGCCGTCAAGTGCTGGTTTGAATGCTGCAGAGCGGCTAAAACCGACGAGCAGTACGTTCAGACAAATAAAGATAAATTTATGGAAAACAATCCGCATTGGACAGACGAGATGTACGATGTGAAAATGGATGTTGTTTCAGACGATTATCTGATGTTCTTCGATTACGCCTACGGCGTATCCTCAGCTCTTGGAGACAGAAAGCTTTTTGACGGGAATCAGTGTCTTGTCGACGCTCTTTACGGCGAATCCTCTACCATCAACGAAGAAGGAAATCAGCCTACATGGGCTCAAGTCCGCGAAAAGTACACAACTACAGTTGAGTCAGAGCTTAAAGAACTTAACGATAAGATCAAAGAGATGTCATAATTAATAAGCCTTCTTAAATTGCATTATAAGAAAACCGCACTCGTATTCTAATTGAGTGCGGTTTTCTTTTATTTCATACTTCAGCCATGAGCGGGGCTTTACTGTATTTGATCTCATCATCAACAACAATGAAAGACGCTGTGCCGTTTTCCTCAGTAATGTTCTTGTAAGCCGTCAAAGCAAAATAAAGCGTCAGCGAAAATCGATAAGGGCATGGTGTTTTTCATATTAGAGCGATTAGGCTCATTTTGGCAGAGAAAATCTGATCATGCCGATTTTTGTAATATGAATCAAGGTCGGCGGCATTTTATCAAATCACTCTCAGCAATCGCTTTGCAGCTTTTCGGTGTCAAGCATATCCAGACTTCCCGAGAGGTCTGTAAGCTCCAACTGCAAACAGAAGATATTTGCGGCGGTCGTGATAAAGTCCAGAATAACGTTCAGCGCAATGGCTATTGATACCGCATCGTCCGGAATTCCGAGCTGAGTCATCAATATAGTATAGCAAACCAGCGCTCCGCCCGGAACAGGCGGCGCTGCAACGGCAAGCACAAACGCTATTACGAACAGCGTCACAAGCCATATCGGAGTAACGGCGACATCGAAAACCTCCGCCATGCAAAGCCCCATAGTGAAAAACAGCGCCGCCATGCCCGGCATAAATATTACCTGTCCGAGCGGCAGCCCGAAGCTTATTATCTTCTTGTCGATTCCAAGACGTTTTTCGCATGCTTCAACGTTTATTGCGTACGCGGCGGCGGACGACGCTGTTGTCAGCGTTATCATAAATGTCGGAAGCACCTTTTTGATAAGCAACAGCGGCGACACTCTCCTTCTCAGGCAAACGAATGCGGTGTATACAATCATTACAAACACATCGCCCGCGACTCCGAGAAGTATAGGTTTTACCGAGCCCGATACCGTGTCAAAATTCCCTCCTATTATTATATTGAATATGCTGAAAAACACGAAAATCGGGATAAGCCCGCTCAAGCATTTCATTATAAACTGAATGATGTAATTTGCCTGCTCCGTAAATTTTGCGACAGTCGCTGTCTTGTCGTTTAAGATAAGCATAGACAGTCCGAAAATCACGGCGATAAAAATTATCTGCAGCGAGTTTCCTTCCGTGAAGGGTGTGAGGAGGTTTGATGGAATGATATTAAGAAGCATCTGATACAGATCCGAAAAATCGGCCTTGTCGCCGCCGCCCGAGGATACGGAGAAAAACGGGATCAAGACAAAGCAGAACAGAACAAGCAGCAGCGCACTTATCAGCAAAAATCTTGCTATCATGCGCTTGCCTATTTTCCCGAAGGATGCGACATCGCCGACACTGTAAATTCCCCACAAAACCGAAAAGAATATCAGCGGTCCCGAAACAGCCGACAAAAGTCCCATAAATGTTCCCGAAATCGGCGCGATTATACTGTCGGACAAAAAAGTACACGTACTCTCGGGGAACAGCGAACACAAAAGCCCCGCCCCGACAGCAAGCACTACTGAGACGAGCAGCCATATCACGGAGGAAACGCGTTTTTTCTTTTCGGGAGTGAGCGTTATGACGTTACGACCGTTTTTATAGCGATAGCTCGGAGCAAGTCCCATCGTCGACAGCATACCGCGAAGCACCTCGCTCGAATATTCGTCCTCGTCTACGCTTTCAATACCCGAAAACGGCTCGAAGCTCTCACCCGCGACGCTTATTACCACACGCGGATGGGAAAAGCGTTTAGCGCAGAGCAGCGTAAAATGCTCGTTTCCGCCGAAATGGTCACGGTAATTTAAGAGTATCTCCTCAATCATCAGTTTAAGGCGCAGAATATTTTTCTTCTCTATCGAAGCGCCCGTCAAAAAGCTCTCGATCGCCGCGCTTGCCTCGTCAATATTTGCACCCGTCAGTTGATACGTTTTCGGATTACTCAATTTGTTTTCCTCCGTTACTCGGTTATTCTTTTAATAAACTCCGCTGTCGTGTCCGTAAATTCGACCGTAATCTCAGCTTTGTCCGACACCAGAAATTCAGTTAAACCATATTCGGTATTGTTGTCAGCCCAATCGTAGGTGTACCCGAGGCGCGTCCACGGGTAATATTCGTCAAAGTACGAGGCGATGATATTCCCGTCGAACCAATCCTTGAAATCCTCGTCAACGCTCTCTTTGAAGACGTTTGACATCTCCCCCGATTCGGGGTCTGTCTGATAGGCTGGGCGCATTACGTCATCGGGGCTTACCCAAAAACCCGTAAAGGTGGTGTAATCGCAATCGGGCGGCAGTCCTATAAGCTGCTTTAAGCGCATTTCGGGATCCTTGCACTTTTTAAGCTCGTCCTTATAGGACGCTATCTCTTTGTCGGTGAACATCCACACGGGGCCCCACTCGACGGTTACGTTTTCTCCCTCGGGATAGCTGCCCGGATAGCTGTGCCATGTGCATAGCAAAACACGCCCGCTGTCATCCCAAGTCGTCATTTTATCATCGGCGGTGAGAGACACGAGCGGGAGAACCTCGTCCTCGTCGGCAAACGCCGCATCGCGCACCGCCGACATATAAAGAGCGTTCAGATCCTCGCTCTCGCTTTTGCAGCCCGAAAGCGCAATCAAAATCACGGTAAAAAGCGCAAAATACAAATAAATGATCTTGATAATCTTTTTCATAAATTCCCCTTTGTCATATCGTCAGAACGAGAACATTTTCATTCCCGTCGTACTTATGTGAGATCGATTTTGTAACGCCCCTTAGAGTTATCGCTGTCAGATCCTTTTCATCGTCGGGCAAGCCAAGCTTTTCGCCGCCGTAGCGGAAAATCATATCAACAGAGTCCTCCTTCTCGGAATACTCGACGTCCATATGGATTTCCCCGATATTTTTTTCATTGACGAGCCGCTGCATGACAAGTTCCTCAAACACAAGCTGCGTTCTGTATATCTGCCTTTGCGGCATCATCTGCTTACGCCCGAACTCCTCAAGACTAGAATTTATTGCGGGGAAGTCGAAATCAGACCTGTCGATAACAAGGCTCAGCACCTTCAGCTGACGGATAAATCTGCGAGTTTTCTCCTTTTTAGGATCGTCAAAAATTTGCTGCGGCGTGCCGTCCTCGTATATAATGCCCTCATCCATATAGAACACTCTGTTCGATACGTTTTTGGCAAAATTCATCTCGTGAGTGACGATAAGCATTGTAAGTCCGCTGTCCGCAAGCCGCTTTATAACGGAGAGAACCTCACCGACCATGGTGGGATCGAGAGCGCTTGTCGGTTCATCAAAAAGGAGTATTTCGGGTTCCATAGCAAGCGCCCTCGCTATCGCTACGCGCTGCTTTTGTCCGCCCGACAATTCATCAGGGTAGTTTTCCGCCTTTGACGCAAGACCAACGGTCTGCAGCAGCTCCATACCACAGTCGTACGCTTCCCTTTTCGATTTTCGGAGCAAGTCCATGGGAGCGCGCATCAGATTTTCAATAATGCTCATATGCCCGAACAGATTAAAGCTTTGAAAGACCATGCCCATTTTCCGGCGCAATCCGGGAAGATCGGCTTTTTTCGCACATATATCCACGCCGTCCACCAGAATCTCGCCGGAGGTTGGGGTTTCCAGACGATTGATACAGCGCAGCAGCGTGCTTTTTCCCGTGCCCGAGGGTCCGATGATCGAGATCACATCTCCTTTTTTTATTTCGGCGTTCACGTTTTGAAGCGGCGTAATATTCGGATATTCTTTCCTGAGATTGCGTATCACTATCATCAATTTATCCTCCTTTTGCGCTTTTTCGGATCAATCCGTACTTCAATTCTGCCAAGGAATAATGTAAGCAGCCACGAGATCACGAAATAGATCACTGCCGTGACTATAAGCGGAAAGAACGCCTCATATGTTCGGCTGCGTATAATGTCGGACGCCTTTGTGAGATCCTGAATGGTGATATATCCGACGATAGATGTCATCTTCACAAGCGAGATGAATTCCCCCTTGATTACGGGCAGAAAATGCCTCGCCGCCTGCGGGAACACTACCTTGAAGAAGCTTTGCCTCCTAGTGTAACCAAGCGCCAGCGCCGCTTCGTTTTGTCCCTTGTCAACGGACTCTATGCCCATACGCATCATCTCTGACACATAGGCTGAGAAGTTCACCGCAAACCCGATGATAGCGACAGTGACGGGTGATATATCGCTTTTCCCGAATACCACATAATAAAGAATCATCAAAAATACCAGAATAGGCGTACCCTGCATTATACGGATATACACGGCGGCGATGTTACTGAGTACTTTATTGCGGCAGCGTCTGAGCATACACACTCCGAAGCCCAGCACCGCGCCAGCCAGCCCTGAGCAAACCGAGATAAGCACCGTAAGTCCCAGTCCCGACAGCAACATTTGCCAGCGACTTTCTTTAATGAAGTTCTTATAGAAGCTCTCCTTCAGGCTTTCGAAAAATCCGGGACTTTCCCCTGCGGCGGCGCTGTCGGCTACCACTACGACCACGCCGCCCTCATAATCGGCGTCCGAGAAATAAACGCTTTGGGCACGTTCCTCGGTGACGGTGATACAGCACGCCGCCAAGTCTGCCTTCTCCGTAATAAGTGCAGGAATTATCGCCGAAAAATCCGCGTCCGACATCTCAAGCCCGTAGCCGTTTCTTTTGCAGAATTCGCACAGTATGTCGACATCGTAGCCGACCATTCGCCCGTCCTTTACATATACGAACGGCGCCGAACCGCTGTTAGCTATAAAGCGCAGTGTTCCGGACGTTCCGGACGTATCGGGATAGGTGACGCTTTTGTAGGTATCGTCGTCGCCGAACCATCTGTCCTCAATTTCCTTTATTGTTCCGTCTGCGCGTATTTCGGACAAAAACTTGTTGAAACTGTCGCACAGCGCAGCGCCGTTTTCGGACTGCGGGAATGCGAAAGCATAGCTCTCGTGACTGATGTATTCGTCAAGATAACGTATTCCGCTCTGTTCGCTGCAAAGCATGCGCGCAATGGGTTCATCGACGAGAAACGCCGATATTTTCCCCTGCCTTACCGCTACAGCCATATCCGCAAAGGACTCGTAATATTTCTTTTGCGCATTTTCTATGCATTCGTCCGTCATTATATCAAAGGTTGAGCCGGTCTGCACGCCTATTTCACACCCGTTAAGCTGCGAAATTTCGCTTATACTCTCAGTATTGCCGCCGTTGGCGTTCGCTGCCGCACAGCCGCACGCCAAGACCGCAATAAAAACCGTCAGTGCAAAAAGGCACAAAATCCTCTTTATAGCTATTTTCATTCTCGGAGTTCCTCTTATATGTTCTTCCTGATTTTCAGGATATTCTGCCCGTTCTTGTATTCGTACGAAACGTCATCCATGGTTCTTTTTACCATATAAATTCCCAAACCGCCTATTTCTCGTTCCTCGGCAGGCAGAGTGATATCGGGATCGGATTTCGCAAGCGGATCATAGGGCACACCGTTGTCGATAAAGGTTATCACGACGGCAAGCGGGTTTTCTGTAACCTCAACGCGCACAGTCGCCGCGCCGATCTCGGGATTGTACGCATAATTCGCAATATTACCGAACAGTTCATCTATCGCTATATCCACCTGCATCTGCGTTTTCATCGGACAGTCGAGCTGCTCAAGCTGTTCGTCAACAAAGACGGTAACGGCGGCGACGTTGTCAATAGTCGCATCAATAGTAAGCTCTTTCATTTCAGCCCTCCATTCTCGCCTTATACTCAAGGCACAGCATAGTGATGTCGTCAAACTGCGGTGCTTCTCCCACAAAGCCGTCGATGTCCTCTTTAATTTTCGGCAGCAGCTCGGTGGGTGAAAGATACGAATACCGTCCGAGCGTCGCGGTCAGTCTGTCCATTCCGTAAAGTTCGTTTGCGGCGTTTGTCGCTTCCGTTACGCCGTCGGTATATTGAAACAGCTTGTCGCCAACCTCAAGGTGCGTTTCGCCGCACTTATAGTGCATACCTTCCATGCCCGCGAGAACGAACCCCGCGCGTATTTTATAAGGCTCAAATTTTCCGTCCTTCTTGCAGATGTAGGGGATTTCGTGCCCTGCGTTTACAAAGCGAAAGTCGCCGTTTACCAGGTCGAGAACGCCCTCGAACGCCGTGATGAACAGTCCCTCGCTGTTGGACTCGCACAGCAGCTCATTCACCTCGGTGAACACCTCCCCCAGATCCTTATCGGGCTGAGTGTGATCCTTTATCAGCGTTTTGCCTATTACCATAAACAGAGCCGCAGGAACGCCCTTTCCCGACACGTCCGCCATTACGATGGCGAGATGCCGCTCGTCCACCATAAAGAAGTCATAAAAATCGCCGCCTACTTCCTTGGCAGGGTTCATGGTGGCATAAATATCTATTTCCTTTCTCTCGGGAAAGGCGGGAAATATGCAGGGCAGCATGGACTTCTGAATATTGGTCGCAACATTAAGCTCCGCCGCAGTTTTCATTGATTTCGCACTTTGCAGAACGGAATAGAACAGCAGTCTGAACTCTATCACAAATATCACGCATATTGTAAGATAGAGCGGAAAAAACCAGAAGTCGCTCGGGAAAATGCCATGTTGGTTCGTGAAAAGATTGATAACATAAAACCCGAAAACCGAAACCAGCGGAGCGGCGACAAAACTGTTAAGCTTACCGTTCAAACTTTCCATCATATTTAATATAGTTGACCGCAGCAATTTGCGGTAAAGAATATATATCACGGTATATACGACTATCTTTATTCCGATAAAGAACAGTAAATTCGGCGCCTCATAGGGGCTTTCTCCGATAAGTCCGAAAGCTGTGCCGAGAAGCGTATCGGTAGTCCCGCAGAACATAAATGTCGAGACGTTTGCGATCAGGCAGGATGTAAGCGCCACAAATAATTTCTCGGAATTCGTTCCCTCATACAAGATCAGAATTGCCAGAACCACTATCGCGCTAAGTCCGAGAATACCTACCGTATCGTTCGTCAGATCTATCTGATACGACAAAAAAGCAATAGCATACCCGACCAGTCCAACTATTATCCACACGGGGATCGTCACCTTTTTGGAATGCTTCGGCTTTAAAGTCACCGCCGAAAGAAGCGCCGCAAACACCGACGCAAGAAATACGGCAAATGTCCATAGAGCGACTATTTCCATATTGCTTTCATCTCCTTATTCAAACATATTAAGCTGATCCAGAACGCCGATATAGTTCCCAAGGTATTCCCGGGTGATCGGTGCCCATTGTTTTCCTAGCAGCTTTAGCACACGAGAGGTATCGCTCTGAGTAAGCGTCACGTCACGGTAATTGCTGTTTGGCTTTTCCGTAAGCAAGCCCTCGATGTCTTCCCGTTTATCGGTATCGTGCTTGTATTTGTTCAGAAGCTTCTCAAACTCCTCGTCGGGAACGACCTTGATCTCGTAACCGTTCTCACGAAGCGCCGAGAAAATATCCGTATACGCCGTCTCCTTTTCGGGAATGACGTGATATACGGCGTTGTTTCTGTTTGCCGCCGAAAGTGAAACGATCATTCGTGCGACCTCGTCCACAGGCGAGAAGTTCACGGTGGACTCAAACACCGACCGAGGCACAGTTCTCATTTTCACATAGGAGGAAAGACAGCGCGTAAAATTGTTGCTCTTCATATTCATCTGAAATTCGCCGTCGCTTATTCGTCCCTGCAAGTTCCCCACTCGCATAATTACGAAGGATATCCCCTTTTCAACAGCCGCACGCATTAGCTCATATTCTGCAAGATATTTCGACCATATATACTTATTGTAAATTTCCTGACCGATATAAAGATCTCTTTCGGTAAACAGCGGCAGCTCTCTGCTACGTTCGGCAACTCCCGCAACACTTATTGTCGAGATGTGGCAGACTCGCGCGTTTTTCGCAAGCGCAAACTCGATAACGTTAGAAATACCTCCGACATTTGCCTTTTCGATGGAATCGTCATGAGCGAAGTGCGAAACGTTTGCGGCGGCATGCAGCACGGTGTGAACAGGCTCGCAGATAATATCGCTGAGCGATGGATCTGTAATATCGCCCTCGACGACCTCCCACTTTGTGCCATACAATTCCGAATAGTCGTTTTCGCCGTAATAGAACAGTGTGTTGCAAAGCCGCTTTACCGCAGTCATTTTTCCCTTAGGCCGCACAAGACAAAACACCTTGTCAAAGCGTTCGGGCGCTTTCAGAAGCTCCAGTAAGATATGTATTCCGAGATAGCCCGTTGCCCCCGTAAGCAAAATATTTCCCATAGGGTACTCGCATATCGCATTTGAAACGTCACGGTTAACAAGCCTCTCAAAGCCGCTGTAATCATACCCGTCGATTGCAAAGCCTTGCCTTTGCTTGCCGCTTTGCAGCTTTTCCGCAAGCAGAGCGGCTGTGGGATAGGTGAAAATATCACCGTACTCCAATTTTGCATCGGGGATACTTTCCTCGATTTTCACCATAAAAAGTGTTGCGGCCAAGGAATCCATTCCCGCCTCAAAAAAGTTATCCTCTGCGCCGATCGCATCCGCTTCTTCGATCACTTCCGCAAACGCTTGGCAGATAATTTCCTCTTCATGATTTTTCGGTGCAGCAAAGGATTTCTCGAATTTCACTTCAATTTTATCCAATGCTCTCATATCCAGCTTTCCACCGGATGTCTGCGGCATTTCGTCAAGCCTGAGCAAAGTATCGGGTATCATATACTCGGTTAGGTGACGTTTCATATGTGCCTTTAATTCATTGCCGATGTCTTTTCCTTCGGTATGAGTATAAAATCCTATAAGATGCTCGGAGCGACCGGTCTTTTTTACATGACAGACTGCCTGTTCGATATTCGGAAACGCAAGCATGACAGCCTCGATCTCCGAAAGCTCTATGCGAAGTCCGCGAAGCTTTATCTGTCTGTCGCAGCGTCCATGATAGATAAGTCTGCCGTCCTCCGAAAAATGTCCCAGATCACCCGTTCTGTAAATTCGTCTTCCGCCGTGCTCGACGAACTTTTTCTGCGTTTCCTCATCACGGTGATAATATCCCAGTCCAACGCCGTTTCCGTAAACGCATATCTCGCCTACCGCGCCGTAAGGCACGGCGTTCCCCTCGCTGTTCAAAAGCAGTATACCCGTGTTGCCGATAGGTCTGCCGATAGTTTCGCAGTCGCCGGCCTCGCTTATTGTCGCGCCTATAGTGGTCTCGGTGGGACCGTAACCGTTGTAAATGCGTATGCCGTATTTTTCATTTAACATTAGCACCAGATTTCCCGGCAGAACCTCGCCCGCAGACAGTATCATACCAATATTTTTGATTGCCTCCCGAAAATTCGAATCTTTCAGGTATGCGGCAATTCTTGACGGCGTACAGTGAAGAATATCCGCGCCGTACTTCGTGATACACTCTGACAGCACCGACGCGTCCACCATTGCTCGCTCGTTTCCAAGTACTACAAACTTCCCGTTGAACAGCGGGACAAAAATTTCAAACAGCGAGATGTCAAAGCATATTGAACCGATCGCTACGATACCGTGTCCGTTTTTGACAAGGTCTTTGTTAAACGGATTGTTTTCCGGGTGAACTATGTTGACGATACCCCTGTGTGATAGCATTACTCCCTTGGGCTTACCGGTGGTTCCCGAGGTATAGATCATGTATGCAATATCGCTCTGCAATATTTCGGGAAACGTAACGCTTTGCGTACATTCCCCAAGTAGATCCTCCACCTTAATTCCACCGTCTCCGCCGCTCTCCGAGATGAGATATTTCGCATCGCTGTCGCTTATAATATGCTCTATCCTATCACGAGGGTACATAGGATCAACAGGGATAAATGCCGCTCCCGCCTTGCTTATTCCGAACAGGGTCGGGATAAGCAAGGCGCTGCGCTTGAGCATAAACGCAACCTTGTCCCCCGACCGAACGCCCTTTGCAATAAGATTTTTCGCAATATTGTCTGTCAGTGCGTCAAGCTCTGAAAATGTAAACGACCGACCGTCGGAATACAGTGCGGGAGCGGCTCCGTAACGCTTTGCGGCACAGCGAAGCAAGGACGGTATAGTTGCCGAACCGTCGATCTTGTACTCCGTGCCGCATATAGCCGAGAGCCGCTTTGTTTCCTTATGTGCCGTTAATGAAATATTGCGCACCTGCGGGTTTTCTTCCCCGCTGCGGATTATAGCGCAAAGACTGTCAAGAACATATCCGCCGCGAGCCGTATCATAAATGCCGTTTCTCATATCCAGATCGGAATTCAATCCGTCCTTATCCGTGAAAATGTTCCACGTCAAATGCCCCTGCATTTCTCCCTCTGTGCTGAACCGCAAGCGTATCGGCGTTTCACTTTGCAGCGGGCGACTGTACCAATTAAAGCCGTACATGGACGGACTGCCGATGCGGCCGCTTATCTCTCTGAACGTTCTCATAATCGATGAAAAACCGACAGACTTATGTGCCGAAGCCGCCTTAGCCGAGGCGCTGACAGCACGGCAAACTTCATCAAAGCTATCTTCGGGGGAAATATGTATTCTTACAGGAACTACCAGCGTATAACAGCCGATTGTCTCCATTTCGGAAGGTGATCTGTTGAGCCGTGCCATAAGGAAAACTGAGTCGGATCTGTCCGCTGCACCGTGCAAATAAACAGCATATGCCGCCGCATACACATACGGCAAGGTAACGCCGCACCTTTCAGATATTTTTTTTGCCGCAATCTGCACGTCTTTATCAATCAAAACGGGGAGCACGGTTTTCCCGAAGCCCTCCGCCTTTTCGGTGAGAATTGCAGGTTCGGCGGTATTGTCCGAAAAATACGTTTGCCAGAACTTTACGTCCTCCTGTGCATTACAAGCAGCCTCATTAACATTATCCTTAAAGAAAACCGACCTCATTACGCCGCGTCCTTCTATCTCATCCGCCACACGCTGCGCAAAAACGCTCATTCCGAACCCGTCCGTAAGGATATGGTGAAACCGCACTATAAGCGCGCACCCGCCCTCCGCAAGCTCAAATGTTTCCGCACGGTAAAGCTCTTTCGGGAAGTCCATGGGTCGTGCGTTCAGCTCCGCAAAATATCTATCGGCTTCGTAAGCGGTCTTTTTACCGCCGACGACGCAAGGAAGTATAGCCCTTGAATTTGAATAATAGAAATAATCGTTACCCTCTTTAACAAGAGCCGCCGAAAAAATGTCCGAGCTTTGAAACACTCTGTCACAAGCCGCAGCCGCTTCACGAGCAGAGAATTTTTCAAAGTACATAGTAACCGAGATCGTGTTCAGCGCCGAACCCGAAAACACTTCCTCGCTCAGCGCGATCTCCGATTGAGAACGGTTCATCTCAAATTTTTTCACCGTGTTATCCATTTCCGCGAAGCCTCCGTTTGTCATTTCAGATTCTCTCTTTCCGTTTTTGCCGCTTTGAATATATACCTGTCTCTTATACACATCTCCGAGCCCACGAGACCGGAGCCTATCTC
>ERZ1027125.691-NODE-691-length-12981-cov-5.149157_pt1 | contig 12981 bp, 10 predicted proteins | sample MGYA00519249_ERZ1027125 | MGnify/ENA primary metagenome ERZ1027125 (study PRJEB26926, sample SAMN06164580) | human gut metagenome | biome: ENVO:00009003; feature: ENVO:2100002; material: ENVO:00002003 | host: Homo sapiens | place: USA | collected 2012 ... | reverse complement strand
GCGATTTCTCTCCCTCTGCTGCTCCGTTTACTTGGAGCGATATTTCATTGTTGCCCTGTACGGTGGCAACAGTCAGGCTTTGCGGAGTACCGGGTTTGGCGATGACTGTTTTCGAATCGACCGACGATGCGACGATGGCGGTTAGGTCGGTGTTCGTATCGAGGGCTTGTCCGTTCATGGCGGTTGTCGGCATGGTGAATGTGACGGTAGCCGTCAAGGCTCCGTTCTCTCCGGGAGTGGCGACAGCGTCGCTACATAATGCGGGAGCCAGTGCGCTGCTGTCTATCTCTTTAAGCGACAGGTTGTTTATCCATGCTACGTATCCGTCCTGTGTAGTTATGCACCGGAGACCGATGTAGTAGGTGCCGGCAGCTCCCGGCAATGCGAACTGGAATGTCTGACGGGTAGGCGGATCGTTTCTTTTCTGGGCATAGAACCGGTCTATTTTACCGATCAGGGTAGTCAGCTGGCTGGGGTCGGGTGCCGTTCCGATGTAAATTTCGAAATCGGAATGGAACGATTCGCCTGCCAGATTCGTGAACATGTCGAACGCCAGTTCGTAATTGTTGGCGTTGTTGGTGAAGTTGATGCCGGGAAGAATCGCCCAGTCGTCGCAATCCGCTTTACTGTTCGATGCGCTTCGCATGGCGTTCATGTTGCTGGTATAGATCCATTTCTGTCCGTCGTTGTTGGCATCGATGATGGTAAACAGATTGAATTCGTCGGCAGTCAGCTCCATTTCGAGCGGCAGACTGACAAGGAAGTCTATTGCTTGCTGTTTCGGTTGGCTGTGCCGTATGCCCGATATTTCGGCTTCGGCTTTTAGCTGCTGTTTGTTCAATCTTACGGGATCTTCCGACAAGGAGGTTGTGTGACTTGTTCCGGCATCCATTCTTGCCTGTCCTTTTCCATAGCTGTAAGGTATGGCTGCGAGCAGGCACGCTGCACATACGGCTAAGGTCTTCTGGTTTGTAAATCTAATCATACTGAAAATTTTTTAGGAAAACTATAATGTGTAAGTTGGAGAGACTGTATCATTGTTGCCGTTGGTAGTATGGGACGAAATAGATTTTCATATCTGAATATCTTTATCAATCTATTTTTACAAAAGTAATTATTTAAAGTTAAAAATCGAACAGATTCCTCATTTTAATATTTGTTATTTGTAAAAATGATTAACTTTTAACTATTACCATAGACAGCCTGCGATGTGAGGGATTTTGGAAATACCCTGTTTATCGACGTTTCGGAAAGAAAATAATGGAGGGCGAAGGAAAAAAGAGGAGAGAAAAAAAGCAAAAGAAATTGCGGGATTGTTGCTCGAACGGTACTTTTTTCGAATAAAGAAATGTATATTTGCCAAGAGGTCAATTTAATCTAAACAAGATGAAAAAATTTTTATTGTTAAGTTGCTTGGTCGGCTGTTTGCCGCTTTTTGCACAGACGCAGCCAACCGATAGTGTGCCTGAACCGGAAGGTTATCGGTTCACCGAAGTTAAGAAATTGAAAACCGGACCTGTACAAAATCAAGGTTCGTCGGGTACGTGTTGGAGTTTCTCCATGCTTTCGTTTCTTGCCGACGATTTTGTGCGCGACGGAAAACCGGAGGTGCATCTTTCCGAGATGTTCGTTGTCCGCTATGCCTATTTGGAGAAAGCGATCAAGTGTGTGAGAATGCACGGAGCCATGCCTTTGGCGGAAGGCGGTGCCGCTTACGATGTCCTTTATATCATCCGGAAATACGGTATTGTGCCGAACGAGGTGTACGACGGGTTGAACTACGGATCGGATACGCACAGGCATGGCGAATTGTCGAAAATCCTGAAAAGTTATACCGATGTGATCATCAGCAACCCCAATAAGAAACTTTCGACGGCATGGCTCGACGGGTTGAATGGAATTCTGGATGCTTATTTAGGCAAGGTGCCCGAAACATTTGTCTATCAGGGGAAAAGTTTTACACCGCAATCGTTTGCCGAATATCTGGGCTTCGATATCAACAATTATGTTTCGGTCACATCGTTTACCCATCATCCGTTTTATGAAAAGTTCGCATTGGAGCTGCCCGACAACTGGCTTTGGTCTGACTCCTATAATGTGCCTCTCGACGATATGAAACGCTGCGTGTATTATGCGTTGGACAACGACCGTCCGGTGATGTGGGCATCGGATGTCAGCGAGAAAGGATTCCAGTGGAAAAAAGGTATTGCCGTGGTTCCGAAAGAGAAGGTGAAAGAGGATATGAGTGATACCGAACTGGCGCGTTGGGTGAAACTGTCGGCGAAGGACCGGGAGGAGGAGCAGTACAAACTGGAAGCTCCCGGAGAGGAGATGACGATCACTCAGGAGTTACGTCAAACGGCATTCGACGATTATAGCACGACCGACGACCACGGTATGGAGATTGTAGGAACAGCAACCGACCAGATCGGGCATCCCTACTTTATCGTGAAGAACTCGTGGGATACCAATGCCGTGTACGACGGATTCTTCTATGCGTCCGAACCTTATTTCCTGTATAAGACAACCAGCATATTGGTGAACAAGAAGGCTTTGCCGAAAGATGTCCGTAAAAAACTGTCGATAAAATAGGCCGGAGCGGCAATTCCGAAAACAGGACGGTGTCGAACCGTTTTGAATATACAAGGGGCTGTATCGAGACCTAAGTTTCGATACAGCCCTTTTAAGGTGTGTCTGAATGCCCAATCTGCTGCGTTGCCATCGGATCTCGGACATTCTGATACATTGTCTTTCTTAATGGGGATTCCTGATCCGCGTTTGAGCATCGATCTTGCCGTACAACCGGCTTATTGTGCTTGGGCTCTGAATTTCCGGTTCGCCTGTATGTAGATTTGTCCGGCTACTGGTTGTGTCACTTTGCGTCCCTGCATATCGTATATGGGGGCATCGGACCGATCGGTTACAAAGACTGGTTTGATGCCGGCACTACCGCCTACCGTTATCGTATGGCGGGGATTGACTGCGATTTCTCCCATGTCCGATATGATGCTGCCTTCGGGGATTACGATCGTGAACCCTTCCTCCGGGATAGCTATGCCGCCGAAATCGGCTTTCACGACGAAGCAGTTTATGGATGTATCCAAAAACATGTCCGCTTCTTTGACTAATGTCGTTCCGTCGGCGGTGTACAGTTGCATCTTGCTGTTTTCGACAACGATGACCGGGGTGTTGTACCGGAAAGATACTTCACCGATCACTTCGATCTTGGGGTTGTCGAACAGACTGCACCATTCGTAACGGATCTGTTCGACCGGTTCGGTGTAACTGCCGACGAAGTTCAGCACCGCTTCTTCGTTGGTGATGTCTTCACGGAATGTGCAGACGCTGCCGGCAGGCAATACGAGGGAGTAATGCACGCCGTTTTCGAATTTGATTTTATCGCCGGTTTCGAAAAGAGGGCGGGCACATCCCAGATCCCAATCGCCGCATGAAGGATCTGCCGGATAGGTGCGTACGGCAACACCTTCCCGATAAAGAATAAATTCGGGTTTTCCTATACCGACGGTTTCGTGCCGCCAATAGAAATTGAAACAGTGCCGGTCGGATGTATCGACCGTGGCGCCTTGTTCGAGATCGAAAAATGCTTCTCCGAGGGTTTCAGGCACTTCGAACGGTATCTCCACGAGGCTGTTGGTCTCTTCCGGCATATCGGGTATGCAGACTGTTCCTGCCGGGATGGTGACGACATACGACTTCCCTTTGGGCAGGAGTTGTTTATCGAAGTGGAGTATGAGCCAGCCGCAGGCTTTCGGGAATACTCCCTCTCCTTCGTTCTCGATTCCGAGGCGGGTGACTACGGCAACGGGTTGTCCGTCGCAGTTCACGGTGGCAGTGGCATTCTCCGTCAGCTGTATGTGTCTGTTGAAACCGACGTCGATCTCTTCGAGCGGACGGACGAACGGTCGGTAGCCTATCGTACATTGATTCATTTGCAGCAACGGTTCGGATGCCGACAATTGAGGTGCACCTAAATAGAGAATGCAGATCATGAAAGGTAAAAGTTTTTTCATACGGCATGGTTTTGTTTCTCCTGTGGCTCTTCGGAGAGGTTGGTACTTGTGGAAGTGCGAGCCGGCTATGCTTTCTCTTGCTTGGGCACGATGTCATTCCGCGCTTTCGGTTTGCAGGATATGCACGTCACTTCCTGATAAATCTATTGTTTTAAAGTAAAATTTCTTTTCGGATGTAAAGTTAGCGAATTTGTTTTATAATTGTATGAAAAACAGGGGAAAAGTTCTAAATTATAAAAATTACTGTTCTTTGGCTGTTCTCTTTTTTTTCGCAACGTTTGGTAGAATCGGGAATATTTTCTACTTTTACGCCTGAATATGACCGTGGGGATGTTATAGTCGTCGGGGCGTTCCTTTAAGGCATTGCTTCGAGCCCTGCATTCTGAACGGTCTTATCTTAATTCTTACAGTTTAACAATATCTCTTCAAGCTATGAAGCGACTACATCATGTATCGAAAACGAATTTCGGCGGTGCAGCCCCTCCGGGTTGTTCTGAGATGTGGTGCGCATAGTACTTCACCAACATTTTTATCCGCAGAAAGGATGTGACAGCCATCGGTGTGTCTTGACATGACCGATCGGGTTGCCGCAAGGGAGTTCTTTGACGTGTTGGTTGGTTTGCCGGAAGGCGGATTCCGGCTAAAATAGAATTGTTTAACTGAAAAAACTGTAAGAATATGAATAAACGATCTACAATAAAACTGACGCGGTTACAGGTGTGTCCGTACGGACCGAAAAAACCGTCGGGTATGGAGTCGCCCGAATATAAAAGCTCCGGTAGCCGTAGCGATTTCTTATGGACTCCGTCCGTACAGTATCTGGCTGTGGCGATGACTTTCAGCAATGAAAAGATATTCTCCGATCTTCCCGTTTCGACCGGGGTTCGTTGCCCTGTAACCGCAACGCTATACAATACGACTGAAAAAAGATGGCTTTCCCGTCGGCAATTTCAGGTCTATTTGCCGAAGGATCTGATGGAACGGGATTTGCAGATCGACCTCCCGTTCGATTTCGACGACCTTGATCCGTCGTGCGAGTATCGGCTCACCGTGAAGGACGAACGGACTGCAACTATTCTCGGAGAGCAGGAGATCCATTTGTTCGATCCCTCCGAATGGGGTCCTTTCCCGTTGAAATGGTATGAAGTCCAGAACGGTTGCATTTCGCGCCCCGATCCGCAGGGCGTACTCTCTTTTTATAGAACGGTCGATGTCGCCGATTATGCGCTTTGCGGGGTTCGTTTCGATGTGTTCCCGGCGATAGAAACATCGGGCGGGCTCTTGCCCGAACTCGAAATACGGTTGCATTATCCTCATGGCGAGATAAGCTCGGTGTTCGTCCGTCCCCGGCGGTATGGCAGTTATGGGAGTTATTATGTCGAGCAAACATTTTCTGCCACCCCTCAAAGGCGGGGGCTTATCTATGCCGAGCTGCTTTGCATGGAAATACCTGTTTCCGGATTCGTCTTTTCTACCGACGGTCCCGATTGGCATGGTGAATGGTATGACGACGAAATGGGATATATCGTGGGCTACACGGTCGAGGACGGAGCATTCCGTTACCGGAAATTGATGGCGGAATATTCGGGTGGCACTCCTGCCGGCGATACGGCTTGCGCGTATGCTCCGGAACATAAAGAGCCTGTTACGGAGGCGGAGGAGACCGATGCCGATGAGTTCGACCGGAGATTGAATGAGTTTATCTCCTCTTGTCAGGACGACGATACCGATTCGGAGGAGGAAGAATGCCGTGACGAAAAGGAGCCCGACGAGTCGCCTGCCGGGCAGTTGTCGGCGTTGGTCGGGCTGGATGCAGTCAAGAAAAAACTGTCTGTCTATGAAAAACTTGTGAAGTTTAACTCCATGAGGGTCGAACACGGATTTCCCTCCATGCCAATTCCCCTGCATGCGATGTTTTTGGGAGCTCCGGGAACCGGAAAGACCACTGTTGCCAAATACATGGGCAAAATACTTGCCGATGCCGGACTTCTCTCGAAAGGGCATGTCGTCGTACGTGAGCGGGCGACCCTTCTCGGACAGAACTACCATTCCGAATCGGAGAAGACGCTCGAAGCCTTGTCGGAAGCGCAGGGCGGTATATTATTGATCGATGAGGCGTACCAGCTTTTTCAACCCAACGATCCGCGAGATCCGGGCAAATTTGTGATAGAAACGCTTATGACTGCTTTGTCGGATGAGCGGAAGCGCGACTGGATGCTGATTCTGGCGGGGTATCCCCAACAGATGAAACGTATGTTCGAAATGAATCCGGGGTTCAAGTCCCGCATACCGGAGTCGAATATCTATCGTTTCGACGACTTTACCGAATCTCAACTGTTGAAAATAGCCGAGAAGTATTTTGAGACCAACCGGTTTACGCTTTCGGACGATGGGCGATCCGCTCTTTGCTCCCGGCTTGAATATGATTACAACCACCGGAGCGAGGATTTCGGAAATGCCCGTCATGTGATCAATCTGATACAGACGGAGATTCTGCCGAATGTAGCGGTAAGAGTGGTGTCGAATCCGTCGGCGGACGCGACCGATCTGTCTGTGATTATCGGTGCCGATGTCCCTGTGAAGACTTCGGATGTCGCTACGCCGGCTGCCCGGATCGGGTTTATACGCTGCGCGTCCTGATTCCTTCCGGTCAGAAAGTCAGGTTGGCATAGACACCCATGTGGTCGCCGTCGGTCATGGGGCAGATGGATAATTTGTGTTTCTTGGCAAACGGGCGGGTGTAGATGTATGCGCTGCCTATGCCGATAGCCGCTCCGGCTATGACATCCCAAATGTCGTGCTTCTTGGCATAGATCCGGCTCCACCCCACATATACCGACAGGGCGTATGCCGGGATGCCCCAGCCCCAACCGTAACGGCGTTGGATGTATGCGGCACCGGCGAAAGAGACGGAGGTGTGCATCGAAGGAAAAGAGTGGTTGTTGCTGAAATCGGGGCGGGTTTTATTGACCGTATATTTCAATACGAAAGTAGTGCCTATGGCGGTCAGCCCGGTAAAAGCCTCCTGTTTGATGCCCTGCCAGTCGTGCATCGCCAGCCCGGTAATAATGCCGGCTACGGGAGCGGCGAATACCAGAATGTCGCCCGACAGCATGACGGCTTTTTGCGCGGAGGTGCGTTGGAACTCTTGTCCTCTTGTTATCGGGAAGACCGACAGCAGAATCAGAATGAGCGAAAGGAGTCGTTTCATAACAAGCCGATGAATTTGGGAACGAAGATAATCAGCCCTACCGTAGCGGCGGCGATAGCCGTGAGCAATACCGCTCCGGCTGCGAGGTCTTTGGTGCGTTTGATCTGTTCGTGGCGTTCGGGCGATACATGGTCGGCTAAGGCTTCGATTGCCGAATTGAAGGCTTCGGCTGCCAATACCGACCCGATAGCGAAAGCTACTGCGATCCATTCGGTCGCGGACAAGCCGAACCCGAATCCGGCAATCGTTACGCCTACCGTAAAGGCGGCGTGTATCCATGCGTTATGTTCGTTTCTGAACAAAAGTCCGATGCCATTGAATGCGTATTTGAAACTGGCGATTCTTTTTCGCCATGAAAAGCGGGATTTTTCCATAACCGTTTTGTTTTTTTCGAACGGGTTTGATGCCTCTGCTCTCGATTTGCGTTATCTTTGTAGAAGATAAGTTGCGCCTTATATAGATCAAGTAAACTTGTCTCTGTATTCGGCTTGCAGTACATCAGCTTTGGAGCTTATGTATGATCATTCCGGATACAAACATACGTAAAAAAAGAGTGGTTTGCGAAACGACAGACGAAAAAGTGTATCCTGTAAGTAAAGAACTCGATCAGAAAGAGAAAAGAATGGAAAAACAACTGACTTGTTTCCTCCCTGCCACGGCACTCTCCGCCGGGAGTTTATCCGCTTTGCGTACGTCGGGAGCGGTAGATAAGATTTATCTGACCGGCAGCGATGCCGACGAAGCTGCCGTCTGGCACGCCGAGGCGTTCGAAATGCCTATACGTTCGACGCAATCGGTAAAGGCGATGGCGGAACGGTGTCGTACCCCTTATATCCTGCTGTGTCTGCATCCGGCACCGGTCGAGTGGGGGCAGCGGGTATTGGAGCGGATGTTGTCGGTTGCCTCCGATACCGGAGCGGTATGGGTATATGCCGACCGCTACAAGTGGATGAATGGCGAACGGACGGCTGCGCCGGTGATCGACTATCAACCGGGAAGCCTGCGCGACGATTTCGATTTCGGTTCGGTGTTGCTGCTCCGTACCGATGCGGTAAAGCGGGCGGAACTGTCCGACTACGAATATGCCGGGTTGTATGCTTTACGGCTGGCGCTTTCCCGTATGGGGACATTGGTGCGGATCAACGAATATCTGTACACAGAGACCGAACTGGATCTGCGCCGGAGCGGCGAACGGCAGTTCGACTATGTGAACCCGCGCAACCGGGCGGTACAACTCGAAATGGAGGCTGCCTGCACCGAACATCTGAAACAGGTCGGCGGCTATCTGTCGCCCGGTTTCCGGGATCTCGATTTCTCGCTGCCCGACGATTTTGCCTGCGAAGCATCGGTGATCATTCCGGTACGGAACCGGGTGCGGACGATCGGCGATGCAGTTCGCTCGGCATTGATGCAACAGCCGGGATTTCCGTTTAATGTCATTGTAATCGACAACCATTCTACCGACGGAACGACCGAAGCTATCGCGGCTTTGGCAGCAGCCGACAACCGGGTGATACATATTGTTCCCGAACGTACCGATCTGGGTATCGGCGGTTGTTGGAACGAGGGTGTGGCGCACCGGCTTTGCGGACGCTTTGCCGTACAGCTCGACAGCGACGACCTGTATAGCTCGCCCGATACGTTGCGGACGTTGGTCGAGACTTTTTACCGGGAACGTTGCGGTATGGTGGTCGGAACTTACCGTATGACCGATTTCGATTTGAACGAAATCGCCCCCGGCGTAATCGACCATAGGGAGTGGACACCGGAGAATGGCAGGAACAATGCTTTGCGTATTAACGGTTTGGGTGCACCGCGGGCATTCTATACCCCGTTGTTGAGACGATTCGGCGTGCCGAACACCAGCTACGGAGAGGATTATGCACTGGGACTGCGCTTCTCGCGTGAGTACCGGATCGGTCGGGTGTACGATGTCGTGTACCTTTGCCGCCGTTGGGAGGGGAACTCCGACGCGGCATTGGATGTTGCGGCGGTGAATTCCCATAACTTATATAAAGATCGCTTGCGTACGTGGGAGTTGCAAGCCCGTATCGCTAAAAATTGTCAGGCGTATGAGAGATGAAACGATAGCCGGTCGGGTGGAATCTTTACGCCTCCGGCAGTTGGAATCGTGGACGGAGGTACGTACCCGGTATGAAAATCTGTCGGGGGTGCAGACCAAAAGTTTTGAGTGCGGCGGAGCGACGATACGGGTGCAGTACAATCCTTCGCGTATCGTTTCGTCGTCGGCGAAGGTCGATGCCCGTTCGTTGGCGGAACGTCCTTGTTTTCTGTGTCGGGCGAATCGTCCGGCGGAACAGGAGTTGCTGGCGTGGGGAAATGGTCGTTACGATATTGCGGTGAATCCGTTTCCGATTTTTTCGCGGCACTTGACCGTATCGTCGTGCGGGCATGAGCCGCAACGTATTGCCGGACGTATCGGCGATATGGCGGCGTTGGCGAAGGATCTGCCCGATTATACGATTTTTTACAACGGACCCGGATGCGGAGCTTCGGCACCCGACCACATGCACTTTCAGGCAGGATGCCGGGGCGGAATGCCTTTCGAAGCCGGTTGGCGGAAAGCTCCGGTGTACGATGTGTCGGAATATGCCGGTTGCCGCATTTCGCGTATAAATGCCGGTTTCCGTACGGCGTATGTGGTAGAGGCGGACGATGCGGCTCTCCTAACGGCGGCGTTCGGCTCGCTTTATGACACGCTACCTCTGCTTCCCGGCGAGGCGGAACCGATGATGAATCTACTTTGCTGGTATGAGCCGCAGGGCTGGATATTGGCTCTCTTTCCGCGCCGCCGGCACCGCCCGTCGTGCTATACGGCTACGGGCGATGAACATTTGCTCATCAGTCCGGCTTCGGTCGATATGGGCGGATTGTTGGTCGTGCCCCGTGCCGAAGATTTCGAAAAGATAGAACCGACACGTATCGCCCGTATTTTCAGGGAGGTATGTTTTTAAAACGAAACAGTTATGAATGAACCTTATATATCGGTAGGTATCGTATTGAAACAGCCGGCTATCCCGTTTCTGTTCGGCGGCGAGTACCGCCACGAAGGGAATACGGTGACCGGCTCGCATGAAGTGACCGTGCGCGACGGTCGCATTCGCTGGCGTGGCGAATGCTTCGACGAACTGGTGTTTTCGCCGGTCGATCCGGAGACGGCATGGTTCGAATTGCCCAAAGTAACGATCGGTATCGGTTTCCATTGGCAGCGCGACGAAGCGCAACGGTTTCGCGGATCGCTGCATATTCTGGTCGAATCGGGATTGCTGACGGCTGTCGATGTGTTGCCTGTCGAGGAGTATCTGAAAAGCGTTATCTCTTCGGAGATGAGTGCGACCGCATCGCTGGAACTGCTGAAAGCGCATGCTGTCATTTCCCGTAGCTGGCTGTTGGCACAGCTCGACAAGACCCGTCGTGTGGCGAACGGCGGCTATGTGCGTACCGAGGAGCGTGACGGGGAATTTATCCGGTGGTACGATCGGGAAGATCACGACCGGTTCGATGTCTGTGCTGATGATCATTGCCAACGTTATCAGGGAATTACCCGTTCGGCTTCACCTCGCGTGACCGAGGCGGTGGAGGCGACGCGGGGCGAACTGCTGATGTATGGCGGAGCGATTTGCGATGCCCGCTTTTCGAAATGTTGCGGTGGTGCATTCGAAGAATTTCCCTCCTGCTGGGAACCGGCGGAACATCCGTACCTGAAACGGGGAAGAGACTGGCACGAAGGTGCGGCATTGCCCGACCTGACCGATGAGGCGACGGCTTCGCGCTGGATTTACAGCCGTCCCGACAGTTTCTGCCATACCGACGACCGGCGTATCCTGTCGCAGGTGCTCAACTCTTACGATTTTGAAACGACGGATTTTTATCGTTGGCAGGTGTCGTACACCCGGCATGAATTGTCGGAGATCGTGCGCGACCGTTCGGGGTTGGATTTCGGAGAGATCGTCGATCTGGTACCGGTCGAACGAGGTGTATCGGGGCGGTTGATCCGCTTGCGGATCGTGGGAACTCTCCGTACGCTTACTATCGGGAAAGAACTGGAAATCCGCCGCACGTTATCCCGCTCGCATTTGTACAGTTCGGCGTTTGTGGTCGAGAAACACGATTTTACTTCCGACGGGAAACCCGGACGTTTTGTGTTGCACGGAGCCGGTTGGGGACATGGTGTCGGACTGTGCCAGATCGGAGCGGCTGTGATGGGTGAACAGGGGTATCGTTATGATGAAATTTTACGCCATTATTTTCCCGGAGCGGAATTGGCGGTGAGATATAAATAGAAACAGATGAATGTATCCGAAGTGAAACGCGGTTGGCGGAAATCGCCGTGGGCATGGATTCCCTCGCTCTATTTTGCGCAGGGGCTGCCTTATGTCGTGGTAATGACGATTTCGGTAATCATGTATAAACGGATGGGCATATCCAATACCGATATTGCCCTCTATACCGGTTGGCTTTACCTGCCGTGGGTGATCAAGCCGTTTTGGAGTCCGTTTGTCGATTTGTTGAAGACCAAACGCTGGTGGGTGGTGACGATGCAGTTCTGTATCGGTGCCGGATTGGGCGGTGTGGCGTTGTTGCTGCCGGGCGATCTTTTCTTTCGCAGCACGTTGGCTGTATTCTGGTGGATGGCATTCAGTTCCGCTACGCACGATATAGCTGCCGACGGATTCTATATGCTGGCATTGTCGGAGCGCGATCAGGCATACTATGTGGGTATTCGCAGCACATTCTACCGGGTGGCGACGATTGCCGGTCAGGGACTGTTGGTGATGTTGGCGGGGCTGTTGGAAAAATGGACGGGGACAGTGGCTTATGCGTGGTCGATCACATTCTTTGTGCTGGCTGGGCTGTTTATCGGCGTGGCGTTGTATCATCAGGCGGTTTTGCCTTCGCCGGGAAGTGACCGTGCCGTACGTCGTACGGAGGGGGCGAGATCGATTTTCGGAGCTTTCGCCGAAACGTTTGCCTCGTTTTTCAGGAAGAAGCATATCTTCCCGGCATTGCTGTTCATGCTCTTTTATCGTTTTCCCGAAGCGCAGTTGGTGAAGATGATCAATCCGTTTCTGCTCGATCCTGTGGAACTGGGCGGATTGGGGCTGACTACTGCCGAGGTCGGTCTGGTATATGGCACGGTAGGTATTATCGGGCTTACGATCGGCGGTATTGTCGGCGGCATCTGTGCCGCACACGGCGGTTTGCGCCGATGGTTGTGGCCGATGGCATGGAGCTTGTCGCTGACCTGTCTTACGTTTGTCTATCTTGCCTATTTCCAACCTCAGAATATCTATATCGTGCATCTTTGTGTCTTTGTCGAACAGTTCGGCTACGGCTACGGGTTTACGGCATATATGCTTTATCTGATTCATTTTTCCGAAGGCGAACACAAGACGGCGCATTATGCCATCTGTACCGCGTTTATGGCATTGGGTATGATGTTGCCGGGTATGGCTGCCGGCTGGTTGCAGGAGCGATTGGGGTATGCCCGCTTTTTCGACTGGGTGATGTTCTGCTGCCTGTTTACGATTGCCGTTTGTGCGTTTGTAAAGATCGAGCCCGGCGGGAACGGTGCGACGGACGGGACGACAGAAATCCCGTCACCGGAAAAGGAAGAATAATGGACTGCAAGTTGAGCCCGGAAGGGATCCGGTGAAAACTTGAATGGATTTACGTCTGTCTCTTATACACATCTCCGAGCCCACGAGACCGGAGCCT
>ERZ1027125.688-NODE-688-length-13014-cov-5.663014_pt1 | contig 13014 bp, 9 predicted proteins | sample MGYA00519249_ERZ1027125 | MGnify/ENA primary metagenome ERZ1027125 (study PRJEB26926, sample SAMN06164580) | human gut metagenome | biome: ENVO:00009003; feature: ENVO:2100002; material: ENVO:00002003 | host: Homo sapiens | place: USA | collected 2012 ... | reverse complement strand
TACGAGATAGGCTCCGGTCTCGTGGGCTCGGAGATGTGTATAAGAGACAGATGAGTATCCGTAGGTGCGCCAATGCGCCCCTGAAAAACTTGAAATCGCTATTGAAAAAAGGTATAATTATAAGACTATGAAAATACTCAATCAGCAGATATTTGAAAACAAGGAAGCGGCCGCCCTCCCGGGTCTGATGGAGAGCGGAGGGCTTCCTGCGCTCGTTTCGGGACTTTCGGGCATACACAGGGTAAACCTCGCCGCGGCGCTGTACGAAAATCTGGAGCTGCCGATGTTCGTCGTGTGCCCGGACGACAGCGCGGCGGAGAGCTTCACGCGCGACCTCGAGTCTATGCTCGGCAGGCCGGTAAACACCCTGTACTCACGCGACTTTACCTTCTACCCCTCACTGGCCGCGTCCAGAGAGGCCGAGCAGAAGCGCCTTTATGTTTTAAACGCCCTCAGATGCGGCGAAAGCCCGGTTACGGTCGCAACGGTATCCGCGCTTATGCAGCGCGCAATACCGCCTCAGACGCTCGGCAAGGCCGCTTTCACGGTCAAGGACGGCGAGCCGTGCCCTCCCGAGGAGCTGGAGGCGGCGCTTCTGCGCTGCGGCTACACACGCTGCGAGCAGGTCGAGGGCGCGGGTCAGTTTGCCCGGCGCGGCGGAATAATCGACTTTTTCTCGCCGGCGTACCCAGAGCCTGTGCGCATAGAGTTCTGGGGCGACGATATCGACAGCATGGGCTTTTTCGACATAAAGACCCAGCGCAGAACGGAAAGCGTCGAATTTTGTCGAATACTCCCGGCGGCAGAGAGCCTTACGACGCTCGCTTCCGGCGGAACGGAGGCGCTTATCGACGCATTGCGCGCGGCTGCGGATAAGTGCGCAAGGCATAAAAGCTCGCAGCAGCTGCGGCAGCTTGAGCAGAACCTGCGCGCGGATATCGAGCGGCTCGGGCAGAACGTCAAGATAGAATACGCCGACAGATACATGCCGTTTCTGTACGAAAAGGCCTCGGGAACGGACTATATACCCGAGGAAGCGATAATATTCCTTGACCAGCCGCCGAGATGCGCGGACAGGGCAAAGGGCTTTGCAAAGCAGCTCGGCGACGATCTGAGCGAGCTTGTAAAGGGCGGCATGGTCGCGACCGACGCGCCGTCGTTCCGCATAAGCTGGGATGAGCTGACGAACGTTTTGTCAGAGCATGCGCTGTATATGGCAGACGCGTTCACCGTCGGGCGCTACCCGGTCGAGCCTAAAACGCTCGCGAGCATACCGGCAAAGCAGCTGCCGTCCTACGCAGGCTCTGTCAAGACCGCAGCCGAGGACGTTTCGGCGTATCTCAAGCAGGGCTTTCGCGTCGTGGTGCTGGCAGGCGACATGCGCCGTGCGGAGCTTCTGCAAAGCTTCCTGAAGGATTCGGGCATCATCGCCTACGTTCAGGAAACGCTCGAAAAGCTGCCGGAGGAGGGCTGCTGTACGATATCCGTCGGCGGCATGTCGGCAGGCATGGAGTATCCCGGCATAAAGCTTGCCGTCATAAGCGACATGCAGCTTCTGCGCGTGCGCGAGCATAAGCATAAAAACAAAAAAGCCCCGTCGAACAGGCAGCGCATAAACTCCTACGCAGACCTTGCTCCGGGGGATCTTGTCGTCCACGAGGTTCACGGCATCGGCCGCTTTGCCGGCATAAAAAAGATGAAGGTGGACGGCTTTGAAAAGGACTATATCATGATCCGCTACGCCGGAACAGACACGCTTTATGTTCCGGCAACGGCGCTGGACATGGTGACGAAATATCTCGGCGCGGCCGAGGATCAGCACGTTAAGCTCTCAAAAATGGGCGGCGCTGAGTGGTCGCGTGCGCGCTCGCGCGCCAAGGCCGCGACGAAGAAATTAGCCGGCGAGCTTATAAAGCTATATGCCGAGCGTGCGCGCATACCGGGCCACGCATTCGCACCCGATTCGCCGTGGCAGCGCGAGTTTGAGGATAACTTCGGCTACACCGAGACCGACGATCAGCTGCGCAGCATAAACGAGATCAAGGCCGACATGGAGTCGGAAACGCCGATGGATAGGCTGCTGTGCGGCGACGTCGGCTACGGCAAAACGGAGGTCGCGCTGCGCGCGGCGATGAAGTGCATCCTCGATAACCGCCAGGCGGCGATACTCGTGCCGACAACGGTGCTCGCCCAGCAGCATTACCAGACCGCCGTGCAGCGATTTTTCGGCTTCCCGATAACCGTCGAGGTGCTCAGCCGCTTCCGCACTCCGGCACAGATACAAAAAACGCTCGACGACCTGAAAACCGGCAAGTGCGACCTCGTCGTCGGCACCCATAGGCTGCTGCAAAAGGACGTCAAATTCAAAAGCCTCGGGCTTCTTATCGTTGATGAGGAGCAGCGCTTCGGCGTCGGCCACAAGGAGCACATAAAGGAAATGAGCCGAGGCGTGGACGTTCTCACGCTGTCGGCAACGCCCATTCCGCGCACGCTTAATATGGCACTTTCGGGCATACGCGACATGTCCTCAATCGATGAGCCGCCGCAGGACAGACTCCCGGTGCAGACCTTTGTCATGGAGCACGACTGGGGCATTATCTGCGACGCGATACGCCGCGAGATCCAGCGCGGCGGCCAGGTGTATTACCTGCACAACCGCATCGACAGCATCGAGCGCACCGCGATAAAGATACGCGAGATGCTCGATAACGAGGTCACCGTCGGCGTTGCGCACGGACAGATGGACAAAGAAATGCTCGCCTCGGTCATGGAGGACGTCACCGAGGGCAAAACGCAGGTGCTCGTCTGCACGACGATCATCGAAACCGGCATCGACATACCAAACGTCAATACGCTCATAATAGAGGACGCCGACAAAATGGGTCTTGCGCAGCTGCACCAGATCCGCGGCCGCGTCGGACGCAGCACGCGCCGCGCCTCGGCCTACCTCACCTTCCGCCAGAACAAGGTGCTCACCGAGGTCGCGGAAAAGCGCCTCGAGGCAATCCGCGAGTTTGCCGAGTTCGGCTCGGGCTTCAAGATCGCCATGCGCGACCTTGAAATTCGCGGCGCAGGCAGCCTTCTCGGCGCGGAGCAGTCGGGGCATATGACCGACGTGGGCTACGATATGTACATGAAGCTGCTCAGCGAGGCCGTGCTCGAGGAGCGCGGCGTCAAGGTCGAGCATCGCGCCGAGTGCTCGGCCGATCTCGCCGTTGCGGCGAACATCCCCGAGGCATATATTCCGGCCGAGGGGCAGCGCATGGATATCTACCGGCGCATCGCGCTTTTGCGCACCGAGGACGAGGCCGACGATCTCATCGACGAGCTTATCGACCGCTTCGGCGACCTGCCCTCGGGCGTGAGCGCGCTTATCCACGTCGCGCTTTTGCGCGGAGAGGCCGGAAAGGCCGGCATAAGCGACATTTCGCAGAAGTCCGGCAAGCTCATATTCGCCCTGCGCGATTTCGACATGGAGCGCATCTCCGCGCTCTACGCGCGCCCCGAGTATAAGGGCGTGCTCAAGGTCGAGGCCGGCACCGCGCCGCGCGTCAGCCTGCGCCTGAAATCAAACGCGCGCATCGTCGATCAGGCCCGCAAATTCATCAAAGACTTTTCAGCGGCGCATTGACGCAGCTACGGATACGTATATTTCCGGTTGCCCGGTTCGAGGGTGCGGAGGAAACCGTAGTTGCCTCGCACTTTTTTAGAGGCGCATTGAGTTTGCACTGATACGCATATCTCTGGTAGCCCGGTGTCGAAACAATGGAGGAAACCATATCGCTTCGCGTAACGCAAGTGCGTTGCTGAGTTTTACTCCGCACCTTGTAGGGAACGGATTTATCCGTTCCGCGTGTTATGGTTTTGTCGGCACTTTCCGGTCGTGCTGACGCAAAAAACGTATCGGTATCAGTGCTGACGCGCCTCTAAAAAACCGCTTGCGGCAGATGAGGTGTAATTAAATCCGCGCCGTAGGCGCTACATTGTTTCCATATGTAACGGTTTTGCCTGTACCCACCGGTCGGGCAACCGCAATAACCGTATCCGTAGGTGCAGCAAAGCGCCACTAAAAAAACGGAACAGGCGAGCCTGTTCCCTACAGTGGTGCGGTGCAAAACTCAGCAACGCACTACTGGGTTGCGCGGCAAATACGGTTTCGTCGGCAGTCTCGACACCGGGCTACCAGAGATAGATGTATTGGTAGGTGCGTCAATTCGCCATTAAAGAAGGAGAAGAGCGATGGATCATGCAGAACTGATATCGAAAATGACGGACGAGGAGAAGGCCTCGCTGTGCTCGGGCGCAGACTTCTGGCACACAAAGGGCGTTGCGCGCCTCGGCATTCCTCAGATGATGCTGACCGACGGGCCGCACGGCCTGCGCAAGCAGATCGGCAAGAACGATCACCTCGGCCTGAACGCGGCGTACCCGGCGACATGCTTCCCGACCGCGTCCGCGGCGGCAAACAGCTGGGACGAGGCCATGATCGAACAGATGGGCCGCCGCCTCGGCGCGGAAACGCGCGCACAGCGCGTCGGCGTGATCCTCGGCCCCGGCGTCAACATCAAGCGCAGTCCGCTGTGCGGCCGCAATTTTGAATACTACTCCGAGGATCCGCTGCTGGCCGGAAAATGCGCCGCTGCGCTCATCCGCGGCGTGCAGTCAAACGGCATCGCCGCTTGTGTCAAGCACTTTGCCGCAAACTCGCAGGAGACGCTGCGCATGACCAGCGACTCGGTCATGGACGAGCGCACCCTGCGTGAAATTTACCTGCCGGCGTTCGAGATCGCGGTCAAGGAAGGGCGCGTTAAGTGCCTCATGACCTCGTACAACATGCTAAACGGGCAGTACACCAACGAAAACGAGCACCTTTTGCAGGATATCCTCACACGCGAGTGGGGCTACGACGGCCTCATCGTCACCGACTGGGGCGGCGATAACGACAGAGTTCGCGGCCTGATCGCCGGCAACAGCCTTGAAATGCCCGGCACCGGCGGTGAGACCGACCGGCAGATACTTGAGGCCGTGCAGAGCGGCGCGGTTGAGCGTGAGCTTCTTGACGAGCGCGTTGCGCGCTTGCTGCGTCTTGTTTCCGATGCCGAGGAGGCGTTCGGGAACGCGCCCGGCTGCGACATGGCCGAGCACCACGAATTTGCCGCGCGCTTTGCGGAAGAATGTGCGGTGCTGCTGAAAAACGAGGACGGCATTCTGCCGCTCAGGCCCGGCGCGCGCATCGCCGTTATCGGCGATTTTGCGAAAACGCCGCGCTATCAGGGCGCAGGCAGCTCGCACATCGAGCCGACCAAGCTCGAATGCGGCCTTGACGCGCTGCGCGCAGAGGGCGTGAACGTCATAGGCTTTGCGCCCGGCTTCAGGCGAAGCGGCGGCGAGAGCCGCAGGCTGCGCGAGCAGGCCTGTAAGCTTGCCGAGAGTGCGGACACGGTGCTCATGTGGCTGGGGCTTGACGAAGGCAGCGAGGCCGAGGGCGTTGACAGGCAGCATATGCGCATCGCCGAAAACCAGATACGGCTCCTGCGCGAGGTGAGCGAAGTTAATCCCAACGTCGTTGTCATTCTGTCCTGCGGAAGCCCGGTGGAAACGGATTGGGATAAACACGCCAAGGCGCTGCTGCACGGGTATCTGGGCGGTCAGGCCGGAGCGAAGGCTGTAGCACGCCTTGTTTCCGGCAAGTCGTGCCCCTCCGGCAAGCTTGCCGAGACCATGCCGCTCAGGCTGTCCGACACGCCGTGCTTTATACGCTATCCCGGAGCCGAGCGCACGAGCGAATACCGCGAGGGCATTTTCGTCGGCTATCGCTATTACGACACGGCGAATAAGGCGGTCAAGTATCCGTTCGGCTTTGGTCTGAGCTACACGAGCTTTGAGTACGGCGGCCTTGAGCTTGCTCCCGACGGCGTGAGCTTCACGATAAAAAACGCAGGCAGCGTGCCGGGCGCGGAGATAGCCCAGGTCTATGTTGCCGCGCCGAAGGGCGGCGTGTTCTGCCCTGAGAAGGAGCTGCGCGGCTTTGCGCGCGTCGAGCTATCGCCCGGCGAGACAAAGCGCGTTTTCGTCCGGCTGCCCGAGCGCGCGTATCAGTATTGGAACGTTGCCGAAAACCGCTGGGCGACTGCCGGCGGACGATACGAGATCCTCGTCGGCGCATCCTCACGCGATATCCGCCTGCGCGGCGCAGTCGAAAAGCCGGGCGACGGTGCGCCCGACCCGTACACCGACCCTGTTTTTGCGCCATACCGCCGCGCCGATGTCCTTTTGGTACCGGACGCAAGCTTTGCTGCGCTGCTCGGTCGCGAGATACCGCCACATATGTGGGATAAGGATGCGCCGCTGGAGTTTAATTCCGCGCTCGTTCAGGGGCAGTTCCGCCCCGGACTCGGACGGCTGCTGTATCACGCACTGCGCCTTGTCTGCGGCTTCTTCCGCCTGACCGGGAACGCGGAGGGCGCAAACAACACTGAGTTTGCCATGAACCTGCCGTATCGCGGCCTTGCGCGCTTCACGGGTGCCGTCACCGAGGTTCAGGTAAAGTCGCTGCTGCGCGCGGCAAATCGCGAGAAAGGCGGCCTGCACGCGCTCGTTTCCGCATTTGTGCACAAAAAATAGGCTTGCAGTTTTTTCTTTTTGACATATCGTACACTTTGTGCTAAAATATTTTAGGCTGTATGATGGAATACGGTTTACAAAATGTAGCTTAATGTGGTATAGTAACTGCATCTGAACAACAAAGATTAATATGGGAGGAAAACAACATGTGCATTAAGGCAATAGCCAACTTTGACTACGAGGCTGCAAAGGATAACCTCGTTGAGACCGTTAAGTACCTCGACGCAGGCAAGATCCTCGGCGTTGCAGGCAAGCTTCTTGAGATCAACCCCAAGGACGTAGTCCAGAAGATCAAGGACAAGGTCACCGATGAAGACACCCGTCTGTTCGTACAGAGCAAGGTTCGCCTCGTCGGCGATATCCTGACCTGGCCCATCAGCATGATCTCCAGCTTCACCTGATATAACGAAACGTAAAGCTCCAAGGCAAAATGCCTTGGAGCTTTTTAGTTGCGATTTGACGCAGCTACGAATACGCATATTGCGGTAGCCCGGTATCGAATATGCTGAGGAAACCGTGCGGCTTTGCCGCAGCTGAGAGCCATTGTAGTGCGGCACAAAATTCAGCAGCGTACTAACGGGTTGCGTAGCAGTCACGGTTTATTCCATTGTTCCGAACCGGGCAACTGGCAATCACCGTATCCGTAGGTGCGTCAAATCGCAACTAAAAATTCGTGGAGGGCGGAGAGGTAGGCGGGACGGTCGAGCATATAGCTCAGGCCGTGGCCGGCGTTGTGGACGATGAGCAGCTTCTTGTGCTCGGCGGCGCTGGCCTCGAAATTTTCGCGGCTCATGCGGCAGGGCACGAAGCGATCGTCATCGCCGTGAATGAACAAAACGGGTATGTGGCTGCGGCTGAGCGCATCGGGCGCAGATGCCGCATCAAGATCAAAGCCGCAGAAGAGCCTTGCGCCGAGGCGCGCGACTGCGTAAACCGGCACTGCCGGAACGTGATGATCGCGCAGAACGGAGCAGATTATAGCCTTCGGCGAGGTGTAGCCGCAGTCGGCAACAATGCCGGACACCGACTTCGGCAGCGGCAGCGCCGAGGCCATGAGCACGGTCGCAGCGCCCATCGAGATGCCGTATAGATATATCTTAACATCATTTCCGAAGCGTTCGGCGGCGTAGCTTGCCCACGAAAGGCAGTCAAAGCGCTCGTTCACGCCGAAGGTAAGGTACTTGCCCTCGCTTTCGCCGTGGGCGCGCTGATCGACCAGCAGCACGTTGAAGCCGCCGTCGATGCCCTCGCGCAGACCGCCGCAGAAGTCGCGCTCGGCCGAGCTTTTGTAGCCGTGGAACATGATCTGCACCGGCGCTTTGCGCTCGGATGCGGCATAGAACTTCGCGTGCAGGCGCAGCCCGTCAAAGGACGTGATGAACACATCCTCGTACGGTATGCTCAGCGTGTCGCGGATCATTTTTTCCGACTGCGCGCGAAAAACGTTATATTGCTCCGTATCGGGCATTGAGAAAACGTCCTCGTCGCAGCGCGGCGGAACATAGCATCCGACACGCACCGCGGCATAAGCCGCCGCAAGCGTCAAAACGCCTGCGGCGGCCGGGATAATCAGCCATTTCATCACGCGATAAGCCCCAGAACGTGCTGCATTGCAAGGGCAACGCAGCTTATGCCGAGCCAGCAGCAGAAGCCGAGAAGCAGCGGCTTACCGCCGGTTTTGACGAGCTTGACTGGGTTGGTGTTAAGCCCCACCGCAGCCATGGCGAGCACGATCATGAACTTGCTCAGCTCCTTGAGCGGCGAGAACACGCTTGCGTCAACGCCGAGCGACTGCGCGACGGTCGTTATGACCGAGGCGAGGACAAAATAGAGGATAAACATCGGAAAAACGCTCTTGAGGCTGACCTTTTTCCCGGCTTCACCGGCCGATTTTTTCGAGCGGATAAGCGCGAGGACGAGCGTGATGGGGATGATGGCAAGTGTGCGCGTTAGCTTCACGGTGACGGCCTTATCAAGCGTCTGCGAGCCGAGCCCCCACATGCTGTCCCATGTGGATGCGGCAGCCGTGACGGACGAGGTGTCGTTGACGGCGGTTCCGGCAAAGATGCCGAAAGCCTCGCCGGAGGTCGTGGAAAAGCCGAGGAGCGTGCCGATTAGCGGAAAGACGAGCGCGGCAATGACATTATAGAAGAAAATGACCGATATTGCCTGCGCGACCTCCTCGTCGCTTGCGTCGATGACCGGCGCGGTCGCTGCGATGGCCGAGCCGCCGCAGATGGACGAGCCGACGCCGACAAGGGTGGATATCTTCGAGGGTATCTTCAGTGCCTTGCAGAGGATGAACGCAACCAGCAGCGAGGTCGTTATCGTGCTGAGGATTATCGGCAGCGACTGCACGCCGGTCTGGCCGATAACGGTCAGGTTCATGCCGAAGCCAAGCAGGATAACCGCCCACTGGAGAATCTTTTTCGATGTGAATTTGATGCCGGCGTCAAACGGCGCGCGGTTTTTGAGAAACATGCCTACGATCATGCCGAGCAGGATGGAGATAACGGGGCCGCCGACGACGGCAAACTTGCGGCCGAGCAGCCATGCCGGGACCGCTATGACAAAGCACAGCAGCAGTCCCTTGATTTTTCCTTTCATTGCGGGAAACTTCTTTCTAAGCGAATTTAATTACTAAGAATACGACGGCTGCGATCTGAACGATCGCCAGAAGCGGAAAGCCGATGGCAAAGGTCTTGTGCAGCGTCTTGTGGCGGAAGCCGTACATGCCGAGCGTACCGCCGAGCGCTCCGCCGAGAACGGCGAAGGCAAACAGCGTTTTTTCTGGAATGCGGCGCTTTTGCAGCTTTGCAAAGAGCTTATCAAGCCCCATCAGGGCATACAAAACGACGTTTATCGCCGCAAGATAATAGGCAAGATACTGCATCAGAGCTTGAGCAGGTTCAGGCCGACGTCGGGGTCTGCGTATCTGTCGATCTCGCCGTCGATGACGGTGACGACCATTTCGCAGGTCGCCGATACCATGGCACGGTTGAGGTGACCGCCGAAGACCTGGCCCTTGTCGTTGCCGGCGGACATGTGGATGTGCGTGTAAAACTGCCCGTCCATGGTGTTTATGGTACCGGTCAGGGATACTATCTCGAACGCGCCCTTGAACTCGTTCGAGTAGTATTTTTTCTCGGCCGTGTTGAAAACGCCGACGGTGAAATCGTTCGTTGCGCCCAGCGCCGAGACGGAAGCGAGCTTAATGTTCTCGCTCAGAGCAAGCTCGCGGATCTTATCGAGTATTTCCTCGCCGCGGTCGATGCGCGCGACTATCGTGTTTCCGAATCTTTTGTACTTCATGCGGTTCACTTTCCTTTCTTCTTGCTGCCGGGCTTTGCGTTTTTCTTGGGCTTGGGCTTTGCCCAGCCCTTGGCGTAGCCGGCTTTTTTCGTTATCTGCTGCTTTTCGGGCGCTTTGGGCTTCTCGGGAGCCTTTTGGCGCGGCGGACGGTCGGGACGAACAAGGCACTCCGGCCCGTAGCCGATAAGATCCTCGCGCCCGGCTTCCTTGAGCGCTTCGATGACGAGCTTGCGCTTATCCGGCCGCTTCCACTGCAAAAGCGCGCGCTGCATCGCCTTCTCGTGGAAGGTTTTTGCGACGTAGACCGATTTCATCGTCATCGGGTCAATGCCCGTGTAATACATGCAGGTCGAAACCGTTCCTGGGGTGGGGTAGAAATCCTGCACCTGCTCGGGCTGACGGCCTTTTTTGTTGAGGTATTCGGCAAGCGCAACAGCGTCGGCAAGCGTGCTGCCCGGATGCGAGGACATCAGATACGGCACGACGTACTGCTCCTTGGAAAAGCGGTTGTTCATCTTTTTGTACTTGTCCATGAACTTCTCGTACACGTCGATGTGCGGCTTGCCCATGTAATCAAGAACGCCGTCGATGCAGTGCTCGGGCGCTACCTTGAGCTGGCCGGAGATGTGGTATTTGACAAGCTCGGCGAAGAAATCATCGTTTTTATCCTCGAGCATGTAGTCGTATCTTATGCCGCTGCGCACAAAGACCTTTTTCACGCCCGGTATCTGCCGCAGCTTGCGCAGCAGCGCCAGATAGTCGGAGTGATCCGCGTCAAGGTTCGGGCAGGGCGTGGGTGCAAGGCAGCGCCTGTCGGCGCACATGCCGCACTTTGCCTGCTTTTTGCACGAGTGATGGCGGAAGTTTGCCGAGGGACCGCCGACGTCGTTGATATAGCCCTTGAAATCGGGGAATTTCGTGAGCGCCGTGACCTCGCGGATGACGCTCTCGTGGCTGCGGCTCGTGACCATTCTGCCCTGGTGGAACGCAAGCGCGCAGAAGTTGCAGCCGCCGAAGCAGCCGCGGTTGTGTATGACCGAGAACTTGACCTCCTCGATGGCCGGAACGCCGCCGAGCGGCTCGTACATCGGGTGATACTGCTTGGTGTACGGAAGCTCGGCCACGCGGTCAAGCTCCTTTGTCTCCAGCGGCATCGCCGGGGGATTTACGATGAGATATCTGCCGTCGTGCTCCTGTATCAGCGCCCTGCCGCGCACGGGGTCGTGCTCGGCGTATTCTATGCGCGTTGCGTCCGCGTAAAAGCGCTTGCTGTCGCAAACGTCGGCAAACGAGGGCAGCGTCACCGAGTCAAACTCGCATTCCGACGCGTCGTGCGCCAAAAACGCGGTGCCGCGGATATCGCGCATCTCGGAAACGGGGATCTTCTTTTTAAGCCGCCTTGCTATCTCGCGCTCGGCGTACTCTGCCATGCCGTAAACGAGCATGTCCGCGCCCGAATCGACGAGGATCGAGCGGCGCACCTTGTCGTCCCAATAGTCATAGTGCGCAAAGCGCCGCAGCGAGGCCTCAAGGCCGCCGATGATTATCGGCACATCCGCGCCGAAGGCCTCGCGCGCGCGGTTTGAATAGACTATCGTGGCTCTGTCCGGGCGCAGTCCGGCCTTTTTGCCGGGCGAGTAAAAGTCCTCGCTGCGGCGCTTTTTGGCCGCAGTGTAGTGCGCGACCATGGAGTCGAGGTTTCCGGCTCCGATCAAAACGCCGAGCCGAGGTCTGCCGAAGGCCGCAAAGTCCGCCGCCGAGTGCCAGTCCGGCTGCGCGAGCACCGCAACGCGGAAGCCGTCGGCCTCCAAAACGCGGCTTATCACCGCCGGGCCGAAGCTCGGATGATCGACATACGCATCGCCCGTTACGAGCAGAAAATCGTACCACCACCAGCCGCGCTCATGCATTTCATCCTGCGAAACAGGCAAAAAATCCTGATCTTCAATCATATCAGCTCTCCCCAATACCAGCCCGACGTGCCCTTGTGCTTGACAAGATAGCCGCGCGAGGTCTCTTCGACAACGCTGACCTCGTCGCCGGCTTCAAGCGAAAGCACGAGGTCGGTCGAATCGTTGCATTTGCAAAACTCCTCGTCGGAGTAAAGATATTTCGTGAGTATCTCCATCTCATAGCCCGTGCGGACATGGCGCACGAGGGAAAACTCCTCGCCGCGGCGCAGCACCTGCACGTCGTTGTCACCCCAGCGGATGTAATAGCTCTTTCCGCCGCCGCACTGCGCGCTCTTCACCCTGCGCACGGGGAATGGGTCATACGCTTCAAAGGAAAAATTCTCGCTGCCCTCATATGGGATGATAAGTGCGTTCAGCTGCCCGTCGTCCTTTAGCGAGCATCCGCCGTCGATGGAGATGACGTGGTGCTCGCGGTCGATTATCGGGTTTGCGCAGACATGGTCGGCAAGATACAGCATCACCGGCCAGTGTCCGACGATGACCCACTTATCGAAAGTGTAGCCGTAATTCATAAATGCGTCAAACTTCATGCAGTCGCCGCCGCGCTGCCGCTCGATGGGAATATCGGGCTTTATGCCGCCGTGAGCAAAAATATAGTGCGGCGTTTCGATGACGTGCGGCATGGCATGCAGGAAGTCCCACTCGGGCTTGAATCTTTCGGTAATCTCCGGGATAAGGCGCTCAAAGTCCATATCCTCGCGTATCTCAACGCCCATTTCCGTGAGTATATCCCACATAAGGCCGCTCTTTTTAAACAGCATGTAGCTCACGATGCGCGAGCTCCAGTATTGCCGCTCGGCGTCGAGCACATCGGCCCATGTGTCGCAGTTTCCGCAGACAACACGGCAGTTGCCGCGCTCGGCAAGCTTCATTATAAAGCGCAGCGTTTCAAGGCTTTTTTCGCCTTTTTCGAGAAAGTCGCCGTCGATGATGAGCTCGTCTGCGTCCGAAAAGCTTATTTTCTCAAGAAGCCCTCTGAAATAGGGCATGTTTGCGTGTATATCCGAAACGGCGATGATACGCCGATCGCGCGTGTCAAGCTTCTGCACGCGCGCATTAATGTTCCACATTGACATTGCTTATTCAAATCTCTTTTCCATGAGGT
>ERZ1027125.667-NODE-667-length-13286-cov-4.602373_pt1 | contig 13286 bp, 11 predicted proteins | sample MGYA00519249_ERZ1027125 | MGnify/ENA primary metagenome ERZ1027125 (study PRJEB26926, sample SAMN06164580) | human gut metagenome | biome: ENVO:00009003; feature: ENVO:2100002; material: ENVO:00002003 | host: Homo sapiens | place: USA | collected 2012 ... | reverse complement strand
AGATAGGCTCCGGTCTCGTGGGCTCGGAGATGTGTATAAGAGACAGATATATTATTCCGCTAATTTGTCGTTGAGCTGTTCTACCAGCGTATTAAGTCTATCTCTGGTGATATCCTTTGCGTCGCAGAAGCTTACCATAGCGTGAAGAGCCATATCCTGCGCCATAGCCATAGCCATCTGCTTGCCGCTCTCGCCGAGAGCGTCTGCTCCGCCGTTGGTCCCTATATCCACACTGTCGAGCATATCGGAGAACATTTCTTTGCCCTCGGGTATCGCCATGATATCTCCTCCGGTGCTGTCCAGCGTAAATTTTATCGGAAGTTTTTCCGAGGAGTTGAAATGAACCGTTTCGGAAAGTCTGATATCCTTGCTTGACGCGCCGATGAGTATCTCATATTTACCGCTTTCGGAGTGCCATTTGTGTATCTTGTCCGAGTAGTATGCAAACGCCGATCCGTCCAGTCTGAATATAATCTTTTTGCTCTCGCATGCTTTTAGGAAGACTTTTTCAAAGCCTTTAAGTTCTTTGACAGGTCTGATAACCGACGGGTCTACAGGCGCTGCATATAGCTGCACTATCTCCGCACCGTCTTTATCTCCGGTATTTGTCACTGTCAGCTCTGCGGTAAATGATTTCTTGTCGTTTACTTCGTGTTCGGAAAGTCTGAGGTCGGAGTATTCAAAGGTAGTGTAGCTCATTCCGAATCCGAACGGGAAGAGTGTGTTCATTTCCTTCATATCATAGTATCTGTATCCGACGAAAATTCCCTCGCTGTATTTCACGATGTCGCCTTCTCCGGGAAAATTAAGATAGGAAGGATTGTCCGACAGTTTGAGTGGGAAGGTTTCGGCCAGCTTTCCGCTTGGGTTTACCTTTCCGAAGAGCAGGTCTACAGCAGCGCCGCCGACTGCCTGACCGCCGAGATACATTTCAAGCAAGCCCTTGATTTTTCCGATAAATGGCATTTCCACAGGCGCGCCGTTGTGCAGTACCACTACGATATTCTTGTTCACCTCGTACAGCTTGTCGATAAGTGATAACTGACACTGAGGCATTCTCATATGAGTGCGGTCAAATCCCTCCGATTCAAACGTATCGGGCAGACCTGCGAATATAACGACTTTATCAGCCGTTTTAGCTGCCGATATCGCTTCGGCTTCCAGCTCAGGATCGGCGACGTCTTCCTCCAGATCAAATCCTCTTGCGTATGTCACGTTCTTCATGCCGGCAGCAGCCTCGAGAGCCGATTCGGTCTTGTATGAATTTATGTGCGAGCTTCCTCCGCCCTGATATCTCGGCGTATCGGCAAACGCTCCTATAAACGCAATTTTTTCATTCTTATTAAGAGGAAGTATCTTGTCGTCGTTTTTAAGAAGTACGGCGCATTCGGAGCTTATTTTGCGTGCAAGCTCGTGGTGCTTGTCCTTGTCCCATGTCATCTCCGTTTTGTTCTCGACGCTTGTCTTGATCAGTTCAAGCACTCGTCTTACGCAGGCGTCAAGCTCCTGCATACTCAGCGAGCCGTTTTCCACAGCTTCGACGATAAGCTTGTCGTTTTTTCCGTTGCTTGCGGGCATTTCGAGGTCGAGTCCTGCCTTGATGCCTTTTACACGGTCGTCCACTGCGCCCCAGTCGCTGACTACCAGACCCTCGTATCCCCAGTCCTTGCGAAGTATATCGTCAAGCAAAAGCTTGTTCTGCGATGAGTATTCTCCGTTTATTTTGTTATAGGAACACATAACCGTAGCCGGTTTTGCCTCCTTTACGGCGGTTTCAAAAGGAGCTAGGTATATCTCATGCAGAGTTCTTTCGTCGATCTCGGCGGATACGGACATTCTTCTGCACTCCTGATTGTTTGCCGCAAAGTGCTTCAGCGAAGTGCCTGCTCCCTTGCTCTGTACGCCCTTGATATGCGCTACAGCCATTTGTCCTGCGAGGTACGGGTCCTCGGAAAAATATTCGAAATTTCTGCCGCACAGCGGAGAGCGCTTGATATTACAGCCAGGACCTAATATAACGGCCACGTTTTCCGCCTGACACTGCTCGCCAAGAGCCTTGCCCATCTCTCCGATAAGCGTTCTGTCGAATGAGCAGGCGAGTGCCGAAGCCGTAGGGAAGCACACCGCCTCGATCGCCTCGTTAGGATTTTGCGCGCCGTCACGATTTTTTCTTAGTCCGTGAGGACCGTCGGAAACCATTATAGCAGGTATATCCAGCCTGTCAACTATTTTTGTGTGCCAGAAATCCGCTCCCGAGCAAAGCGAAGCTTTTTCTTCGAGTGTGAGTTCTGAAAGTATAGTATCGATGTTCATATATTAATGCTCCTTTCGGATAAAAAATTTATCTTGAAAAAATCACTGCTTGCCCTCTACATAAAATGTAGCTTCCATATCAGCGATATGTGCGGCGAGCGCAAGCGGAAAAAGTTCAAGGGCTTTTCCAATAGTGTTGGTGTTTTCCTCGCCCGAAAAACCCATATGCCAGCGTATCGCCATAGCCTCGTCACGGGTCAGTCTCATAAATCCGCTGATGATATAGACCGATTTTTCACCGTGTCCGTAGGGAAGCGTTTCGTGAAATTCATAGTAGGGGACTTTTTCCCACACGCCCTGTTCGTTTTTGGCGTTTCGGTAGCCGGTGCGATACAGGTTTACTTTGCACAGGTCGTGCAGCAGCGCAACTATGGCGACAGCTTCGTCGGAGTAGTCCAGTCCGTATTCGTTCTTCACTCTTTCACGGGCAAGGTATTCTTTCAGACAGTAGTATACATTAATAGAATGCTCGCAAAGTCCTCCTTCATACGCTCCGTGGTATTTTGTAGACGCAGGAGCGGTAAAGAAGTCGCTTCCGTCGGAGTTTAGCCATTCGAGGAGTCTTTCCGAACCGGGACGGGTTATGTTTTCCTTAAATATCTCGGTAAATCTTTGCTGGTTAGCCTTTACGTCGGTGTATCCTGTCATGATTTTTCCTCCGTTATCATCCCAGACGCAGCATTTCGTCTATGCACACTCTTGCCTTTGCGATAAGCTCGTCGTCCATGATTATCTCGTTTTTTGCAGCCTCATCCGTGCCAATGTCTTTGCAGATATTGTATACGTCCATAAGGGTAGTCATCTTCATGTTGGGGCAAAGAATTTTCTTTGACAAAATATAGAATTTTTTGTCGGGACATTCGTACTGCAAATGCTCCGCAATGCTTATTTCGGTGCCGATGATAAATTCCTTTGCGTCTGACTGCTTGGCGAAATTCATTATACCCGATGTAGAACCGATATAGTCCGCCTGCTCGGTAACTGTGGGTACGCACTCGGGGTGAACGAGAAGCAGTGCGTCCGGGTGCTCTTCCTTAGCTTTCTGCACATCCTTTGCGGTGACAGAAGCGTGTACGGGACAGCCACCCTGTAAAAGTTTTATGTCCTTATCCGGACAAGCTTTCTGAACAAAGCTGCCGAGGTTGCAGTCGGGTATAAAGAGTATCTTCTTATCTTTCATAGCGCTGACTATCTTGACTGCCGAGGAGGAGGTAACGCATACATCGCAGACGGTTTTGAGAGCCGAGGTCGTATTTATGTAGGCGACTACCTTGCGGTCGGGTTCTTTTGCCTTCAGCTGCGCTATCATATCCGGTTCCATCTGCTCCGCCATAGGGCAGCCTGCCGAGGTGTTCGGCATATAGATGTGCTTTTCGGGAGAGAGCATTTTCGCTGTTTCGGCCATAAAATGCACTCCGCAGAATACTATGTTTCTATTCGTCGTTTTAGAAGCGTCTACGGAGAGCTTGTAGGAATCTCCTGTGAAATCGGCGGCTTCGACTATCTCTCTGCCCTGATAGCTGTGGGCGAGGATACATATATCCTTTTCGGCTTTCAGACGCATTATCTCCTTTTGTATTTCAGCTACGGTATTCGACATACAATATCATATCCTTTCATAAATCCCGATAAAATCAGTCGGAATTATATATACAAACATTATACAACAATTTAATCAAAATGTCAACTGCCGCAAACTCTTTTTCTTGTGAATTTGACTAAAACATTACTATTATTTTCTCATTTAATGGTTGACAAATAATGAAAAGTATGCTATTATATTTTTATAATGGAAAATATCAAAATCATGTGTCTTGTTTAATTTTAGGAAGGAGATAATTATGTATAAGAGGATATTATCGGGAGTGTCGGCTCTGGTGATCATCGGAAGTACCTGCGCGGTTATTGCAGACGCTGATGAAGCCGATATCGGTATTGAGTGGCAGCTAAGCGGAGAAACGGAGTCTGTCTGTGAGGGCGGTAATGACGCATTCGGCAATATCGCAGCTGCAAAGGAGGATTGGGAATATAATATTCTCGATAACGCTACCGTCGAGATAACAAAGTATAACGGCAATGACGAAAAACCGACGATACCTTCGGTAATAAACGGAAAAAAGGTCACTAAGATCGGCGAGAACGCATTTCAGGATTGCCAAAGCATAAAGATCGCCGATATCCCATATGGCATAGCCGATATCGGACGCGGAGCATTTTTTAATTGCAAAAACCTAAATAGTCTAACACTGCCGAACAGCGTTGAAACTATAGGAGAAAGCGCTTTTTCATATTGTATATGCTTGGAAAGCGTCAGAATACCGGGCAGTGTGACCAGTATCAAATCGGGAGCTTTTGATTGCTGCTATAGTTTGAAAAGGATAAATGTAGATACCGGTAACAGTGTATACAGCGGCATTAATGGTTTTTTGCTTAATAAATACGGGGACAATTTGATTTGCTGCCCTGCAGGAGTTACTCAGGCGGCGGTACCCGACGGCGTTACAACTATCGGGAGCAGCGCGTTTTCTCACTGCAGAGATCTTACTGATATATCGCTGCCGCAAAGCGTTACCGATATTGGACGAGGCGCGTTTTACGATTGTAATAGCTTGACAAGTATAATCATACCTTATGGCGTTAATAATATCGAAAATCAGACGTTTACTTACTGCAGAAGTCTGAAAAGCATAACGTTGCCGAGCAGTCTTAAACGTATAGGTGACAGCGCATTTAACGGTTGTGAAAGCTTGACGTTTATAAATATACCTAACAGCGTTACGGAGATCGGAGAGGACGCATTTAAGTATTGCAATGATTTAACAAGCGTAACTATTTCAAAAAATGTGACAAGTATAGGGAAAACCGCATTCGGATCCTGTGAAAATTTAACAAACATAACCGTACAAGCCGGTAATAGCGTATACGGCAGTGAAAACGGAATTTTATTTAATAAAGCGAAAACGAAACTGATTTGCTGCCCCTGCGGATTGAAAAGCGTAACCTTACCAAAAAGTCTTGTCATAATTGCGGACGATGCGTTTTTTGCTTGCACTAGATTAACAAGCTTAACGCTTCCCGACGGAGTGAACGTTATCGGAAACAGCGCATTTTGTTCATGTCTGAGTTTGGAAAGCATAAGAATACCGAAAAGTGTTACAGATATCGGCGAAGAGTCGTTTCGCAACTGTCCCAAGCTGACAATAAAATGCTATGACGGCTCTTCAGCCGAGCTGTACGCTAAAGAGAACGGTATAAAATATGAGCATATAACTTCAAGACCGACCGTTCCCGAAATAGGTAAATCCTCGTCTTCTCTCACGGCTGTAAGGCTTAATTGGAGCAAAGCGAAAAACGCTTCCGGTTATCGTATTTATAAATACAATTCTTCAACTAAAAAATGGGATACCTATAAGACGCTTTCTGGAAGCTCAAATACCGAATACAGGGTGACGGGACTGAAATCCGGAACGACCTATAAATTCAAGGTGAAAGCTTATTTAAAGTCTGAAGGAGCTACCGTATGGGGAGATGCGTCCGAAGCTTATATTACCGCCACCAAGCCGGAAAATGTAAATATCGTTAAAACAGGCAAGTCTGCGACCTCCGTTCGTTTGTACTGGAATGAAGTAAGATGTACGGGAGTTAAGATACAGCAGTATGACAATGTAAGCAAAGCATGGAAAACCGTAAAGCTTGCTAGCGGTACAAATAATGCGAAGATCACAGGTCTTAAGAAGAATACTTCGTATAAATTCAGAATCCTGGCATATAAAAAGGCGGGCGGTAAGACGCTGTCAAGTCCATGGTCGGCTTCTAAGACCCTGACAACTAAAAAGTAAAAATATCAAGGACTATGCTCTTTTGAAAGCATAGTCCTTTTTTATGCAAAAGGTTTACGATCCTGTAGATTTGTAATGCCTTAATCCTATTCTCCACAGTATCGCGGCAGGTATCATAAACGCCCATGCGGCGAGCGGACAAAGTGCGTACAGACTGCGGTCGCTCTTACCCGTAAGGTAGAGAAAGGGATAGTACTGCACCATAGCGAGCGGAACGACGTATGTGAAAAATCTCAGCGCACGTCTGCCGTATATCCCCATAGGGTAGGCTCCGAACTCACGTCCGCCGTCGGTAAATATGTTCATAAACTCCAGTCCCTCCGTTGTGAAAAAGCATAGTGAAGCATATATGATGAACAAAGCTGAGAACAGCATTATTGCAGAGATTATCATAAATATCAGCAGCAGTATCCTGCCGGCAGTCCAGATAACGCCGCAGTGCGGTATTGCATAACAGAATATCATGACCGACTGCGCAAATCTTCCTATTTTTGAAAACTCCATCTTTGAGCAGAGCGTGGTAAGGATCTCGTTTCTCGGCATCAGCAGAAGTCTGTCGAACATACCGTTTGAAATAGTGCTTGAAAAGCTGTCGAATCCTCTTACAAAGCATTCCGCAGCGGAGAAAGACAGCAGTATGATCGCAAAGCACAGCAGGACCTCGTTTACGGAAAATCCATTTACGCTATGAAATCGGTCCATGAGAAGATATATGCTTATGAAAGCGGAAAAAGCGGAGAGGAACTGTCCGGCGACCGTCATGAAAAAAGACGCCTTGTATTGCAGCTGGCATTTAAAATGTATAGCCATATGCCGAAAATATAATTTCATATCCGTCAACCTCCCTGAATTACCGCACGCTTTACGCCGCCGTTAACGAGTATTCTGCCGAGGATAACTATTGCTGCAAGCCATACTGCCTGCAAAGCGATACTTTTTATAAGTTCATCGCCCGCTATATTTCCGCTGTAGGCTCGAAACGGTACGTTTGAAACGGCTGCAAAGGGCGTAAGCTCCAGTACCTTTCTCAACGCTTCGGGGTAAAACGGTAGCGGTATAATATCTCCGCATAAAAATTCCATTATTGAACCAAATATCATTCTTACACCCTGCGGCTGCATCGTGTAAAACGTCAGTCCGTAAATAAGCATTAAAAATGCGCAGGACAAAGTAACTCCGAGTGTAAGGGAAATAAGAAATCCGACGAAAGCCAAAGCGTCGGGAGGAACGGAAAGCCCGTAGGGCGCAGGCAGCAGAAAAGCGACCGTCAGGATCGGCAGACACCTTAGCAGGCATCCTGAAAGCCTCCTTGAAATAGTTCGCATATACCACATTGAGTAAATATCGCAGGGACGTGTAAGCTCGTATGCTACGCTTCCGCTAGTTATAGATTCCAGAATGTCATTGTCTGCGCTCCATGTATTGAAAACGGCCAGAAACGCCTGCCGCAGCCATATATACGCTGATAATTGCGCAAAGGTCATCGGGAAGTCGTCCGCTCCCGCCGCATAAAACGCACGGAACATAAGCAGGTTCATCGTACCCCATGCAAACTGAGTGGCTATCCCTCCGAGCGCGGCTGCCCGGTATTGCAGACCGGCATTGAATCTTATTCTGAAAAAGCTCAGATACTTTCCGAGCCTTGAACTCACCGCCGCGCTCATATCGCAAACTCCTTGTACAGCGATACGACAAGCTCGTCCGCAGTCGTACCCGTGACCGAAATATCGGTTATCTCGGCGTTTCGTATGAGAGCCTCTATAGCGCCTGACACCCCTATCACATCGGAGTCGACGGAAAATTCCGCTCTTCCGTTTTTGTCCGAGAGCAGTGTTATCCCCGAAGAGGGAGAGAAGCGGCCTTTGGAGTAGCTGACAGTGATTTTTTTTGTCTTTGAATTTCTCTGTTTCAGATCGTCCAGAGAGCCGTCCAGCAGTATCCTGCCCTTACCTATAAGCAGTATTCGTTCTGTCAGAGCCTCTATATCCTGCATATCGTGCGTGGTAAGTATCACAGTAGTTCCTTTTTCTCTGTTAAGACTTTTTATAAACTCTCGGACAGCTATTTTTGACACGGCGTCAAGTCCGATGGTAGGCTCGTCGAGAAAAAGTATATTCGGGCTGTGTATCAGCGAAGCGGCTATCTCGCAGCGCATCCGCTGTCCCAGACTGAGCTGGCGCGTGGGGGTGCGCAGTATCTCCGCCAGTCCGAGCAGCTCGGTAAGCTCGTCGAGATTTCGGCGGTAAAGCGCGTTGTCGACTTCGTAGACATCTCTGAGCAGCTCGAACGAATCGATAACAGGCACGTCCCACCACAGCTGCGACCTCTGTCCGAATACTACTCCGATGTTTGCAACGTGCCTGCGGCGGTCCTTCCATGGGGTAAGACCGTCTATCCGGCATTCTCCCGAGTCCGGGGTAAGTATACCGCTCATCACTTTAATGGTGGAGGATTTTCCCGCACCGTTAGGACCTATGTACCCCACCATTTCACCGTCGGCTATTTTGAAAGAGATATCCGACAGCGCATGAACGTAGCTGTACTCACGGTGAAAGAGCGCTTTGAGAGCTTCGCCCATTCCTGAGTTCCTTTTTGCCACACGGAATGTTTTGCTGATGTGACTGAGTTCGATCATATTAAATTGTACCTCCTCTGATTTTTCAAAACGGTTGAAAAAACGTGTGAACGCCCGCACAGCAACGTATAGCGGACGTTATTGATAATACGATTTTGCGCATTATCTTTCGTTCGTGAGAGGAGCGAAAGGGATTTTATTATAGCTCCGATATATTAATAATAAATGTATGCTTTGTTTCCATATTGTAAATATTAGGATTGCGCATTACGTTGTATATTGTTTTGTGAGTATCTGTAATCAGAATAGTTTTGTTCATTAAATTTTTACAGCCGTATCGCAACTTTTCTCAGCCGGGCGGAGTGTTATTTATATACGCTTTTAGATCATAAATATTCAGCAATGTTTATAATTAAAGACAGTATATAAATGCACGAAGCAGATATTATCGGAGTGATTTTAATTGAATGAATTTGAACAGAATATATCCGCTGAAAGGCTGCTTGAAGTGTACTCCGATATGGTTTACATGCTTGCCTATTCACGGACCCGAAACAGACATGACGCCGAGGATATAACTCAGGAGGTGTTTTTGAAATACATAAAGAGCGGAAAGAGATTTTCCGACGAGGAACACAGAAAAGCGTGGCTGCTGAAGGTAACGGTAAATTCGGCGAAAACTTTTGTCGGTCAGGCGTGGTTCAGGCATAGAGCCGATATAGAGGAAGCCGAAAACGCCGCAGAGTCGGATTCCGATTCTGCAAGCCCTTTACTGGACGCAGTATCTGAGCTGCCTGAGAAATACCGAACGGCGGTACACTTATTCTATTATGAAAATCTGTCGGTAGAGCAGATATCTGAGATCATGAATTCAAAGCCGAATACCGTGAAGTCATATCTTCACAGAGCAAGGGCTATGCTCAAGGAAATTCTGAAGGAGGGGGATTACGGCTATGAATATGAATTTTAATGAAAAGTACAAAAACGAAATGAAGAACAATAAGCCTTCTCCCGAATTTATCGGAAGACTTTCAGAGAGGCTTGAAAAGGAGCAGGAAAGGGTACGCCGAAAGAAAAAGGCGGTCAGCTCCGCCATCGCCGCAGCAGCCTGCTGCGCTGTAGCCGTTACAGCCGCAATGAATTTTCTTATGCCTGCTACGGAGGCGAAAACTGTCAGCGAGCCTGACAGTTCTTCGGCGCTTAGCTCGGTAACGGTGCGTACTAATGAAGCCGGCTGCGGTCCCGACAGTGTTAAGGAAATTCGTATAAAACAATGGCATGATGATAGCGATACTCCCGAAAAATGCGCCCAAAAGCTTTACGAACGTCTTTCGGACGACGAGCAGCTTCTGCGTTTGTACGCTTCTGATAAAGATACCTTTGGCAGGGAAGATATAATCGATAATTCCAAAGCGCAGGATATTTGCCGGATGTTCGGCTCGGCGGTTGTTTCGGAGAGGGAGTTTATTCCGGAGATAAACTATATGGCCGTTTTCAGCGACGGATGTATTGCAAAATTTTCCGTAGGAAAAGACGGCACTTTTATAATAAAGGATGTAGATGCGGTATTTGAATTTTAAATATATGCAGATATATGCAACCGTATTTTTCTTTGTACAGTGTTATATATGTAAATGCAAAAAAGGCCGAAAGGAAGGAAAAACATATGAATAATTCAGCCAAAAGGTTTATTGCGGGGACTGCGGCAGCGTTAATACTGTTTTCGGGATGCTCTGACGAAAAAGGCAATAAAGATGATAAAAAGACCGAACAGTCTGATAAGAAAAGCTCCTCGTCAGTAACTTCGCTGTCGGTTTATGGAGAAACGATTTCTCCTATCGACATAAAGAAAAGCTACGATTATGACGAAGGCGTTATGCCGTTATATAACGTAGCTCCCGATGAAAGCTTTGACATTGATTTCAGCTTCAGTGAGGAAGCGGCTGACAAAGCCGAGCTAGATTATCATCCGGTCACGGTACATACCGATTCTTCATGCTCTGAAGAAAGCAGGATCGAAACCTACTGTGATTTTTCAACTGCTCCCGAAGGAGATCTCAGAGCTACAGTATCTCCTATTTCGCCGATATTGGCAACCGATTCAGAAGACGACGACTATATAGAAAACGATCATCCCACATGGGGAAATGCTCCGAGATATTATCTTGCCATATGGTACGATACCAATTCTGAAAGCGTGGTGAGGCTAGATTCTCCTAAAGTTATTCCTTTTACGGTAAGACATGAGGTCAACGCTCCGAACGTAAGAGGAGCGGTAGACGATACGGGACGTTTTAAGCTCGTGTGGGACGAGGTAGAGGGAGCGCAGGAATACAGGATATATAACCTGATAGGAGAAAACCAGTGGACGGGCGACTGCAACGATCCCGTAGCAGGTGCCGAAAGCGCATACAGCGACAGTCTTATTTATGCCGGAAGCACCTCGGAAACCGAATTTGACGACTTTGCAGGAAATGGACACGCTATTGCGGTACACGAGAGAAGCGTAAGCGGAAAAGAGTATGTCATAGGACAGAACTACGGTGTAAGCGGCGAGTATTATGTCAGCGCGGTAGTCGACGGAAAAGAGAGCGGTCTCGGCGCAGGAGTTCCTACCGCGGATCTGAAGCTTCCGTTTCGGCTGACCGACGAGGATGACATAATGTTCGAGAGGTATGCCGACGTAAAGGATTTTCCGCTGACGCTGGACGTACTGAATATCGATGGAAGCGTTACCGAGAGAAGCGTTATTTATACCTTTCTTATGCATCCGTCCTATACCGGCACGGAGCATCCCGAGTACAGCTATCAAATTGCAGGTACGGCGATCACAGGCTGCGTATCATTTGAAGAATTTGAGCCTGATAAGGAGTATCCCGAAACGGTAGGAGAGAGCAGCGAATTCGGTACCGCCGAGCCTGAAAATAATATAAACAGGCTTCCGGATAAAGATATTGAAACGATAATACCCGTTGATCCCGAAGATGCTTCCAAGCCGAAAGAGGGTGACGGTCTGGTAGAGCGTCAGATACAGAATACCGACGATCATGTAAAAAAGGCGGACGGAGAAGGGGTCGGAAATCCGTCGGAAGCTTTGATATACGCAGACAGCGCTGAGGAGGAATGGCTTGCCGTTAATTTGATAGGCGGAGAGCAGGAAATATCTGTGGAGGCTTTCCCTGCTCTTCAGGATCCTGCATATCTTGAAGACGTATTTTATAAAACATATTATCAAAATCCTTATATTTTAGGAGTTACCAGCTTTGCTTATGATTATTCCACATTTACTTTCCGAGTAAATTATTGTTACGACACAGAAACTATAAGGTCGAAGCAGCAGGAGATCGGCAAGCGTACTGATGAAATTTTCAACGAGATAATATACGATGGGATGAGCATGGACGATAAGCTTTCCGCAATATATCTGTGGCTGGAGAATAACTGCTCCTACGACGAGGAGGCTCTTGCGGACGCCGAAGCAAACGGCTTTGTAAAAACTGCGGAGAGCAGCTATGAGGATTCCTTCAACAGCTACGGGATAATTGTGAACAAAAAGGGCGTGTGCCAATCCTATGCTTATGCTTATAAGCTTTTATGTACTGAGGCTGATATAGACTGCATGGTCGTAACGGGATATTTAAACGGTACCTGCCCTCACGCATGGAATGCAGTTTCAATAGACGGCGGCTGGTATCAAACGGACAGTACAAATAACGGAAAGACTACCGGTATACCATACTTTCTTTATAATGCCGACAGCGATACTGCACAGGCGACAGGATATACCGAAGATACTCTGTATGAGCTGGATTCTAATATCGCAGAGTATAAAAGCGATAACGACAGCTACGAGTATTATCATTCTCACGGACTTACAGTAAGCAGCTCAGAGGAGCTGGGAGCGCTGGTGGAGGACGCCGCCGGCGACGGCGTAGGTCTGATATGCGCAAGATATGTCGGAGACGATTTTGATAAAGATGAAACGGCTCTTGTAATAGCAGAGGTATTTTCAAGACTCGGTCTTGAGGATATGCTCGAAACAGCAGGCTTCGGATATACAAACGGATATGCAGTGATAAAACTCGGCGATTTTAAAGTACAATAAAATGGACTGATATTGCGATTAAGGCAATACTGCGCGGATGACATATGCAGTATTGCCTTAATTTTATTTTTTTGAATTTTCAAGCATCGTATCAATTACTGCGTATATACGCTTCTGCTCGTTTGGCGGAAGCTGATTGATCTTATCGAAAACGAGCGAGCTTTTTATCTCGTAGGTCTTGTCCAGAACCTCGCACAGAAGCATATCCGCGGTGACACCAAGAGCGTTAGCGATATTGATCAATGCTGTAAGCGACGGAAGCTTATCGGACCTTTCCAGCATTCCGATATAGTTCGGCGTTAAATTGGCCTTTTCAGCAAGAGTTTCTTGTTTCATTCCTATTTCGGTACGATACTTTCTGATATTTTTCCCGATAGTTTTAAAATCCATAACGATACCTCACTAATAGTTATTCTCTGTAACTATTAGTATATATGATTTCGAACTTAAAATA
>ERZ1027125.665-NODE-665-length-13321-cov-4.529172_pt1 | contig 13321 bp, 11 predicted proteins | sample MGYA00519249_ERZ1027125 | MGnify/ENA primary metagenome ERZ1027125 (study PRJEB26926, sample SAMN06164580) | human gut metagenome | biome: ENVO:00009003; feature: ENVO:2100002; material: ENVO:00002003 | host: Homo sapiens | place: USA | collected 2012 ... | reverse complement strand
ACGCGTAAGATCGTCGGCAGCGTCAGATGTGTATAAGAGACAGCAACGAAGGGTGGGCTTATCGGTTCGTGACACATTTCGATAAGGATATTGTTATCGACAAAGAGGATGCGGAATTTAACTTCGCATTTACTCCGATTGTTTATTTTCCCGAATGTGACAGTTATGCAGCTGCCGAGCGTGAACAGTCGGGCGAAGTACATCAGATACACCAAGGCTATCGTAATTTCGAACGCCTTTACAAGGTCTATAATGCTCCCGGAGAAATTCCCGAAGGACATTTTTCGGTGTCACCGGTCCTTTTTGAATATCCGGAAAAGCCTTACAAGATTGTGGTGACCGAATCGGATACGTATGATTACCCCGGATTGTATATGGAGGCTGCCGGACAGAACGCTATGCGCGGGAAGTGGGCGGCTTATCCGAAAGAGGTAATGGATAGCGATCCGGCAAATCCCAACCGTTGGTATTCCAACCATCTGGTAATTACCCGCGAAGATTACATTGCAAGGACACACGGTGAACGTACGTTCCCGTGGCGGGTCATGATCGTGACCGACGAGGACAAGGCTTTGCTGAACAACGAATTGGTATATATGCTGGCAGAACCGTGTAAGCTGGATGATACTTCATGGATACAACCCGGTAAGAGTGCGTGGGAGTGGTGGCACAAGGCGGTAGTAGAAGGGGTGGATTTTCCGGTAGGCAATAAACATTTGTCGTTGCAGTTGTATAAGCATTATGTAGACTGGGCTTCGGAAAACAATCTCGAATATATGACGCTCGATGCCGGATGGCAGATGGAATATATCCGCGAGTTGTGCGATTATGCCCGACAGAAAAATGTGAAAATTCTGGTGTGGACATGGGCAAGCTGTCCGTTGGAAAACCCGACCGATTGGATTAAGCAGATGCACGAATGCGGTGTGTCGGGAGCGAAGATAGACTTCTTCGAACGTAACGACCAGATAGCCATGCGTTGGGAGCGCGAGTTTGCCGAACGTTTGGCTGAATACAAGATGGTGGCTGTTTTTCATGGCTGTCCTGTTCCGGTAGGCTTGAACCGCACATACCCGAATGTAATGAATTATGAGGCGGTGAGAGGAGCCGAGTGCAATTATTGGGAAAAGACCATTACGCCGGAATATCATACACGTTTCCCGTTTATTCGTTCGTTGGCAGGTCCGGAGGATTATACTCCGGGCGGAATGCGTAATGTCACGCCGGAAGATTTCCGTCCGATGGATATAGATAGCGTACCGCCGATGAATATGGGAACGAGAGCGCATGTGTTGTCTATGTATGTGATATTCGATCATTGGGTCGGTTACCTTTGCGATTCCCCGTCGGAGTATAACAAATATCCGGACATACTGGATTATCTCTCGCATGTGCCTACCGTATGGGATAAGACTCTTCCGCTGGATGCCCGGTTGGGCGAATATATTGTAGTGGCGAAGCAGACCGGAAGGGATTGGTTTGTAGGAGGTATGACAAACTGGACGCCGCGTAGCGTGACAGTGGATTTCAGTTTCTTGAAACGGGGGAAAAGCTATCGTGCCACGATCTTCAAGGATAAACCTGAGTCGGGAGACTTCCCTAAACAATATATGTCCGAGACGATAAAAGTAGACCGGAACACGAAACTTCCGCTCGACATGGCGCGTGGCGGCGGTTTTGCTATCCGTATCGTAGAAGAATAGGTATACAATCTAACGTGAACGGACTGTCTCGAAATGATATCTTCGGGGCAGTCCGTTGTTTATCTATTTCCGGTCATTTCTATTCACGGTAATATGGGATGGTGTTTCGGGATCGTAGCTGAAATATTTTTGAATATAAAACCATTCATCGTTTTTCGCTACTTTTGTATTCAGATAAAAATAGAAACGCTATTCGATAATAGACTGGCTTATGTTTTAAGGTCGTCCGTTGTCGTTTTCCCATTATCTCCGATATAAAAAGTATGGATTGGAAGATTGTATGAAAAAGAAAATATATCCTCGTACGGGTGATACCCAAACTGTATATCTGAATGCCGTAGTGAAAGATCCGTCTATTGAGATTGGTGACTATACGATTTACAATGATTTTGTTTCAGATCCTCGGCTGTTCGAGCAAAACAATGTGTTGTATCATTACCCCATTCATCATGAACGGCTGATAATCGGTAAATTTTGTTCCATTGCCTGTGGCGCGAAATTTCTGTTCAACTGCGCTAACCATACATTGAAATCGTTATCCACGTACACATTCCCGTTGTTTTATGAAGATTGGAAATTGGATAAAGAAGATGTGGCAACAGCTTGGGACAATAAGGGTGACATTATTATCGGTAACGATGTATGGATCGGCTATGAAGCCGTGATTATGGCAGGTGTTCATATTGGTGATGGCGCAATTGTCGGAGCAAGGGCAGTAGTGACCAAAGATGTACCGCCTTATACTATTGTGGGTGGAGTGCCTGCGCAAGAAATACGCAAACGGTTCTCACTGGATGTTATCGAACAGATGCAGGCATTAAGATGGTGGGATTGGACGGAGGATAAAATACGGAAAAATTTGCCTTATCTGACAAGTGGAAATATAGAGGAACTACTTTGACTAGTAACCGATAGGCGGATGATTCGAAGAACAATGGTGAAATTAAGGAAAGGTTTACGACAGGCTGTGGAAGATCCAGGAAAAAGTAGAGGGTTCAAGTTATAATTCCGTTCTATAAATGCAAAACATCAATAAAATAACTAATTTTGCATTCGGATAGCGGCAACCCTTTCAAGACATAAGAAAGAAGAAGAAACGTTATGTTTATCTTGTAAGTGAAAACGTAGGAAATTTTCAGGCTGATGCAAGAGATAGCATAGTGGTTCTCACGTATATAGCGTGGGCTACTTTGTTACATCTGCACAAAGGTTTCCTACGACCTTCACTTAGACGTGGCATAGTCGGCTCACGTTTTTTCATTATAAATTTAATAACCTCTTACCGAGTCCATGAGGAAATTATACGAATATGAATAAACTGTTTATACCGTTTATGGTGGTTGTTTGCTCGCTTTTGACAGCTTGCGATGCGGATAAGATTTTACCCGGTGGACCCATGGTGTGGTCATATGAAATCCTTACACCCGAAAATGTAAAATGGATAGGTAGTGCTGGTGGATGGGTTTCTCAATATCACTTCAAAGCGAATAGCAAGGAGGGCGATATGGTAATGACTTGCGATAATTTCGATGTGCTTGATCCTATATCTGGTAATTCTTACATATACGATTGTGAATGGGTAACACTCAAAATAGAAGGCAATCAGGTGAAAATTCATTTTCCTCTATCTGTTTCGGATGCTCCGGATGCATACGAAGAGATTAGAATCTCGGCAAATGATGGAAAGAGAAAGGCTCGCTCAATCATCTGTTTGTCCAGAACTTTTAAAAAAGAAGAACAACCAGATCCCGAGCCAGAGACTTTGCCGGAAGAAGCTAAGTTCAGGATGATTGTGGAAGACTTCACCCCGTTTATGCACCTTGACAGCCCATTGCCTGCACCGCTTGATTTGGTAACTTTCAGAATCACGGACATAAACGGTAATTATATGCCATTCGGTTTTCCAGAGTTTACACAATATTACGATTCTATTGTGTGGAGTGCCGATAATTTCCCTCATACATTCAAAATCTATGAAACCGATGTTACAGCAGAAGGAACAGGAGCGCATCTTACTTCACAATGGGGGTCACACTTTTTCAAGAGTGGTACTGTAAAGAATCATCTTAAAGGCTACCGCTATGGAAAGGTTGAATATGAAACCTCTCTCGATATAACGCTGTATGAACGCGACTTCTTAGGTCTTGAATGGGGTACAATTGTCTTACAGAAGCCTGAGAATCTAACAACCTATTGCCGATTGGATAGAGACTATGAATATAAGGTGTATGACATTGTTGCAAAGGACAATGCTCCCTATTCTCAAATCATCCCGATAAATCACAAACTGCTATCAGATTCCGACTTTCTGCCAACAACACAAAAAGCTATCAATACATTGATGGAGAATAATGTCGGCGAGGGACAAAATGCCAAAGGAAAAGAAACCCTATTTAAATGTCTGCCCGAAGAAGGTGTGAACGCTGAATTGTATTGGGAAAATAAAACCACCCGTATGTTGATGCTGCATCGGTTTTCTAATGACGCTGACGAATTAACCTCAGAGGTGTATTATTTACATGTAGAACCTAAATGACAAACGTTGCATCTCTTGAACAACCTTCAAAAGTGTCGTATTGCAAAATGTTGGTTTGTCAAAATAAGAATATTATGCCTCAATCATCAAATTTATTAGCCTACCGTATCCTTATTCAGAAAACGATGCGCCATTATTCTTTCGTTTCACTATGTAATGCTCGTACTTAAAAGACAATAAAAAAAACGCCCGAAATCATATTGAAATCGAGCATATCGTGTACAAATTTATGTACTAAATTTTTAATCAATTGATTTACAATATTTGTTGCGGAGAGAGGGATATGAAACTATTGTAAAATTAATTATCATACATTTGCGCTGATTTAATATAATACCCATTTAATTAGAATGTTCTATAGATTTAGTGCAAAATTAAATATCTTTGAATTTCCTTGATTAAACCGATTTTTGTATGTAAAAATCAAAGTATCATCTTCTCATACAAAAATTCTCTCTCATGGATAAGTACAAGCATCGCGTCAGCTTCCGATTGGAGAAGCGCAAGAATAAAAGCGGCAATCTTTCCGAAGAGTTGCCCATCAACGCTGACATCACCTTTGGCGGTAAACGTATATGGTATTATTCCGGCTACCGTATAGCTCTTGCAAAATGGGATGAAAAGGCTCAGAGGGTGAAGCGCAATAATTTCAATTCCGACGATATTTCGGCATCAGACATCAATCAGCGTCTTGTGAAAATCGCCTCAGCGGTTGATGATGCTTTCGCGCAGCTTGAACTACGGGAGGAGGTTACGCCCACAACAGTCCGGGATGAGCTAAAACGGATACTCAATGAGGAGAAATCAACGAGGCTGACGGTTGCCCAAGTCTATCAACTTCTGATTAATGAAAGGGAAAATGAACTAAAGACATCTCCGGCCACCGCTCTGTGGACTAAAGGGACATTGACTAAACACAAAACCATGCTTCGGCATCTAAGCGAGTTTAAGGCAACCCTGTATTTTGAGGATGTCAACGATGATTTGCTTGCCCGGTTTGAATTGTTCCTTATCGGCAAGGGATTGTCGAATAATTATTGCTATAAGTCCATGAAGGATATCAAAACATTCTTTAATTGGGCGACAAAGAGGGGGTATAATAAGAATATGGCATATCAGTCGTATTCACAGAGATTCCGCGATGAGACTAAATCGGACAGCACAATCAACCTATATGCGTTGAGCGAAGAAGAGCTTGCGGCAATTCAGACTTTTCCGACCTCCCGTAAAGCCATTGACAGAGTGAGGGATATTTTTGTATTTGCATGTTATACAGGCCTCCGATTCTCGGATGTTATTGCGCTGAGATGGTCGAATATTAATGGCGATATACTCGATGTTGTAGCCAAAAAGACTAATCACCGCCAGAGATTTGCTTTGGCAAACGAAGCCTTGAGGATACTTGCCAAATATACAAAGGCTCCTGATGAAGATGATCCGCATATCTTCCTGACCATATCCAATCAGAAATACAACTCTCATCTGAAAGAGGCAGGTAAACTCGCAGGTATGACGGGAGACTGGATTACGGAGAAGCAGAGCGGACGCACCAAGACGCGGGAAGTGCGTCCGAAGTATGAACTGTTGACTTCGCATGTGGCACGGCGTACATTCGTAACGATGTGCCTACGCAAAGGCATGTCGCCGGAGGATATTCGTGCCGTCACCGGTCACACTACCGCCGACATGATGATGAAGTATGTGAAATTCGATGATGAGAGCAAAAGGGAGAAAATGAGCATACTAAACGAGAACGCACAATCAGGCGTCGAGACCGTTTTCGAACACGCCATCACTGATGACGAGCGTATTCGGCTTGGCTTACCTGCCCGCGAGACTTATCTTGAAATCTTCGAAGGGGATACCGCCTCTGTCAATGCTCACCTCGCTGTTCTCGCCCACATTCGTGGCAATCTCGATGCTCGTGCCGAATACATTAAACGCCTTCCCTCCGAAAAACTCAACAAAGTAAAGTTCACATGGCGGTATTCGGACAACCGTCCGCTCATGGACTCTCCGCTTACGCCCGGCATATTCAACGACAAATTCAATCCCACTTATTCCTGATGGCTCGCTCGATACACATATCCACCGCTCGCACCATGCTCAACTCCGGCGACCCTGTCGATATTTCCGTTTGGAAATCCGACGGCTCTATCTTGGAACTGCGTAACGTCATTTCACTCCGTTACTCGTTCTACGGCGGCTGGAGGAATGTAAAGATACTTTCCTCCGGCGAGTGCCGCAAGATACGCGACTGCTGTATCTTCCGAGTCAATGACCTCGAAGTATTTTTATAGTCGCCTGATTGCCAAAGTCTCGCAAATTATGCATAACTTTGTAGCATGAGAAAGACGATATTAATTTTGCTATTACCATTGTTCATCGCTTGCAGTTATAGTGATGAACAAAAATCGTCTGCCAAATGGAATGATGGATATAATCCAAAGCATCCTGAATGCTTTGATACAGTAATTTGCGAAGACGGGGATTCACTATTGATTATCAACATGGCAACTGATTCTATTTTATGAATACGGTTTATATTTGTTATTTGAAAAAAGAACATTTTTCCCATGTTGTTTCAGATGTCGAATATTTGGGACAAACCACATTAGTAGATATTACGTCCAAATCTGAAGCTAAAGAAAATGATATAGTTATTTTTATTGGTACAGATTATAGATGGTATGAAGAAACTCGATTTATCGCTACTATAGTAAAAGATGTATATTGGGATGATTCTCCTGCGGTTGTTTATATTCTAAATTCCCTATATGATTTATCATATATAAACGAAGATTTTAAGTGCTTTATCGAAACTATGGAGTATGAGAAAGAACCCAATACTCTCATTCCATTTTCATCGGATGGAAAATTGGTTAAAATACTCTTGCCACAGTTTTATAGATACTTGAACCCAGAGCCATAGTGCGTCTTTTCGCTAAACTCATACGGTCCATATCTTTGCTGAAAAATCAGCATTGATATGGTCTTCTCTTTTTTCCGACCTCAATTTTAACTCTGTCGAAACGCTTCCGGGCTTCGAGGCCCGCGTCGCGTTTACTGTCAATTCCTCGTCCGTATTCAAGGAGGACGTGGATATTGTGCCGACTATCGTTGACGATACTCTCTCTTACGTTCCGTGGGGCGGCGACAATCAGATGCCGTTCGACCTACTTGCGCTCGTCGAGAAAGACGAAACTCTGGCAACCTGCCAGTGTTTCAACGCTGAGGTCTGCTACGGTTCGGGGCTGCAATACTGCGCCACCGGAGCCTCCGCATCGGTCAAGTCGGCTGTCGATGACTTCCTCCTTGACAACGACCTCGCCGCTTACTTTCTCGGCATCTGTCAGGAGTTCGCTCGAACAAGTCTCGCGCCTGCTTTGCGGTCAAGCACTTCGGCTTCGCCGTGTCGGTGCTTATTCTCAACGAGGACGGCTCGCGCATCGTCCGTCTGTTGAGAAAGGAAGCCTGTTATTGTCGCTTCACACCGGCTGACAAACACGGTCGTTCATTAGTAACCAAGTCTTGCGAGAATCTACCAACTGATGTACTAAATTAATTTAGAGAGACTTCCCAATTCGCCCTCTCTCAATTTTCCAATTATACCGACCTTCCGCGACATCGCCAACCTCGTTGAGTGTGTGGCGATGTTTTATTTCATCAAAGGGCTGTCGGTGTTCCGCATAGTCACAGAGCCATGCGCCGACCGCTTTCTGCTGTTCGGTGGTCTCGCCGTAGCTCTGCATCACGCTCTTGATGTCGGCGGCTTCGGAGGGAGAGAAGATTGACTTGTACCGTTCCGTGGCGAAATGGATAATCGCGTCAATGGTTCGCCTGAACACCTCGCTTGCCTGGTAGAGAATATCGGCGATGATATTCAGAATATCCCGACTCGATTTCAGCGCACCCTGCAACCGCTCTATGGTCTTGTCCTTCTCCGCCGTTGCCCGGCTCACCGCCATGCTGATGCGGTGCTGCACCCTGGTCTTCTGTTCCTGAAGCTGCCGCAGATAATTCTCAATATTATCTTCCCTCCTTTTGATTTTCCATGATACTGCCCCATTTGTATGGGGCAAGGATTGCCCTTCAATTTGTATGTATATAAAAATAAATCCGCTGTAAGTCAACGACTTGCAGCGGATTTGCCTTAGTTATTGGCGGAGAGAGAGGGATTCGAACCCCCGGAACCTCTCAGTTCAACGGTTTTCAAGACCGCCGCAATCGACCACTCTGCCATCTCTCCAAACACAATGTTTGTTGTGTGCTTTCTCAAAAGCAGTGCAAAGGTAGGGTTTTATTTTGGAATTGCAAATTTAGGGACGTTATTTTTTTGATCCTTTTTTATAATATCTGCTGTTGTATAGACTGAGATCGGTTTTCCTGTTTCTAACAGCTTGTAAAAAAAGAGTTATGCGGATAGGGCATAACTCTTTTTTTTATTTTGTGTCCGAACCGGTTATCAGAATTCGATAACGTATTGTTTGAGGAAAGCTACGGTTTTGTTGATTTCCTTGTACATCACGATGTCGTCTTTTACAAACGATACTTCACGACGGTAGGCTTGCAGGAAGTTTTCCAAATTGGGTGATGTTTTGAGCGGACGACGGAACTCGATGCCTTGTGCCGCATTCATCAGTTCTATTGCGAAGATCCGTTCCAGATTGTCGATGATTTTATGCAGTTTAGTGGCGGCGTTGGCACCCATACTTACATGGTCCTCCTGCCCGTTACTGCTTACGATCGAGTCGCTGGCTGCCGAAAAACAGTACATTTTGTTTTGGCTTACCATGCTGGCTGCCGCATATTGCGGTATCATGAATCCGGAATTGAGTCCGGGACTGGCAACCAAGAATTCGGGAAGTCCGCGAAGCCCGAGTATCAATTGGGCGACCCGTCGTTCCGATATGTTTCCCAATTCGGCTAACGCGATAGCCAGATAGTCGTATGCCAATGCCAAAGGCTGTCCGTGGAAGTTTCCACCCGATATGATCAGATCTTCGTCCGGGAATATGGTCGGGTTGTCTGTTACGGAATTTATTTCGGTCAATAGCACAGAGGCGACGTAGCGTATGGCGTCCTTCGATGCGCCGTGTACTTGCGGCATGCAACGGAATGAATAGGGGTCTTGTACGTGTTTCTTATGTTGTGCTATCAGTTCGCTGCCTGCCAATATGGTGCGAATGTTGTCGGCGGTTTCGCTTTGTCCTTTGTGCGGGCGTATTTTCTGTATGCAATCCATGAAGGGATCGATGCGTCCGTCGAATGCTTCGAGCGACAAGGCTCCGATCAGGTCTGCCAGTTTCGCCAACCGACGGGCTTTTAGCATGGCGTAGACACCGTTGGACGACATGAATTGTGTACCGTTCAGCAGAGCGAGCCCCTCTTTGCTCATCAGTTTCACGGGTTCCCATCCGAACGCTTTCAGAACATCGGCTGCCGGACGTTTTTCTCCTTTGTAGTTTACTTCGCCTTCGCCGATCAGCGGTAAGAACAGGTTTGCCAAGGGGGCAAGGTCGCCGGAGGCTCCCAGCGAGCCGCGATCGTAGACGACCGGAAGAATGTCGTTGTTGAAGAAATCGAGTATCCGTTGCACGGTGACGACTTGCACTCCGCTGTGTCCTAACGACAAAGCGTGTGCTTTGAGCAACAGCATCAGTCGCACGATGTCGGGAGCTACTTCGTCGCCTACACTGCACGCGTGGCTTTTTACCAGATTTTCCTGCAACGTATTCAGTTCGTCGGGTGAGATGGAGCGGTTGCACAACGACCCGAATCCGGTTGTGATACCGTACAACGGTACATCCGACGATTTGATTTTTTCATCCAGGAAGTTCCGGCATTTTTGTATTTTGTCTATGGCTGTTTGTGACAGTTCGAGTTTCTGATGTCGGGTCAGGATCTGTTCAATGGTTTCGAACGAAAGGTCGCCCGATCCGATGAAATAGGTATCGTGGTTCATAATTGTGTCTTTACCCAAGTTAATAATTCTTGTTCTTTGGCGATTGCGTCTTTTTCAATCTCTTCCGATTGTGCGGTCAGTTCGGCTACAATGGATTGATCTTTGAGCGAGAGCAGGTTGATCCGTACATTCAGCAATGCGCCCAATACGGCTGTGCGTGCGTTCATCATGGCTACGCAAGCGTCTGTCACAGCGTTTTTGTTTCCTTTGTGCGCGATAACGGCAATCAGGTCCATCATCCGTACGGAGAGATCGGCTACGCCCATCGGTACCATGGCTGCGACCAATGTGGCTTTTTGTATCTCTTGTGTGCGGGCTTCTTTTTCCTCGTCGGTATCTTTGGGCATCTTGAATGCGGCGAACACTTTGTCGTAGGCATCCGAATCCCGGTCGATACACTGTATGAACTCTTCACGCAGTGCCGCCATCCGGGTGGCTATGTCTTTCATTTCGTCTTCTACGTCTACGTAGTTTTTTTTGCCGATGGTGAGTCCGGCTACCATTTCGGTCAAGGCAGATGCTATGGCTGCACACAAGGCAGATATACTGCCGCCACCGGGTACAGGTTCGTTGCCGGCTGTTTTATCGAGGAATGCTTTTACGCTTAATTCTGCTAACATATCGTTCGTGTTTAAATAGTTGTTGGATAATTAGGTTCAATGTTCTGAAACGAAAGGTTCCGTATATACGATTCGACCTTTTTTGATGGTGGTCCTGACGCAGTTCATGCCGACGTAGTAGGGGAGCATGTCGTATGTATCGGAATCTAGTAATACGAAGTCGCCCTGTTTGCCGGTCTCGATACTGCCTATCCGGTCGGCTCTGCCTATTGCAGCTGCTCCGTTGAGTGTCAGTGCCGTGATCACTTCTTCGATCGAGAGTTTCATGTAGATACAGCCCAAGGCTATCGTTAAGGGAATCGAGCCTGACAGGCAACTGCCGGGATTGAGGTCGGTCGCCAATGCTACGGCGCAACCGGCGTCAATCATTTCTCTTCCGCGGGCGTAAGGTTCGCGCAGGGCAAAAGCCGTAAGCGGCAGCAGTGTGGCTACGACGTTATTCTGTGCCATTGCACGTATGCCGTTGTCGGAGGCATGCAACAGGTGGTCTGCCGACAATGCGCCCAGCTCTCCGGCGAGCTCCGCTCCGCCGAACGATACGATTTCATCGGCATGGATTTTTATGCCGAATCCCATCTCTTTGGCGGCTTGCAGCAATTTGCGTGACTGTTCGACCGTGTATACGCCTTTTTCACAGAAGATATCGCAGTTCTCAGCCAATTGCTCTTCCAGAACTAACGGAAGCATTTCGCGAATGATGTAGTCTATGTATTCGTCCGGTCGGTTTTTGTATTCGGGCGGAATGGCATGTGCGCCTAAATAGGTCGATACCAGATCTACTTTCTGGTCGGGGCGTTCGTTCAGTGCGCGAACTACCTGCAACTGTTTCAATTCCGTTTCCTTATCGAGCCCGTATCCACTTTTGGCTTCGACGGTCGTTACGCCCATGCTGCTCATCGTATCGATAAACCATTGTGCTTTGCTTTCCAATGCCTCGAACGAAGTCTGACGGGTTTTGTTTACGCTATTGGCTATACCTCCGCCACGTTCCATGATCGACATGTAGCTGTCTCCGTTGAGTCTCCAACGGAATTCTTCGGGACGATAGCCGCCGAATACCAGATGCGTATGCGAATCGACAAAGCCGGGCAGCAGGATTCTACCCTGTGCGTCGATTGTTTCGTACGCCTCGGCATTGCATACGGCGACATCTTGTCCGACCTGCCGGATGATGCCGTCGGTGACAACGACGGTGGCATTGGGCACAACTTGCAATTGCGACATGGCAGCACCCTTCACCGCTTGTTTGCCGATCGGAGTAACGACTGTCGCACGACGTATAATCAGGTTTCCTTTCATTTCTATCTGTTACGATATTATTCCATGATTCTGGATTCGAGTACTTGCTGCATCGAGAAGTTTTCCAATCCTAAATAATAGGATGCTGTATCGATAAGGGCTTCCATAGGTACTAATCCGATGATTTCACTGCCTACGATCGAGACTCCGTACCGACGGGCTTCGATGCGTACCAGTTCGAATGCGCGATACAATGCGGTGCGGGTATAGTCGGTCATGTTGATCGATACTTGTACGATACCGCGTTCGGTAAGTTCTACGCCCATTGCCTTGACAAAACGCAAGCCTCCGTTGATGTGGCGGATATTTTTAGCGATCTTCGTGGCAATCTCCATACTATTGGTACTCAGGTTGATATTGAATGCCACCAATGGCATGCGGGCTCCGATAGCTACCGTGCCGGCGGTAGCGTGCCGGTCGGCAGGACCGAAATCGGGATGCCATTCGGGCTGATGGATCTTTTCTGCCATACCTTCAAATTCGCCTTTGCGGATTGCCGCCAGATTTTCACGATGGGGTGCCGATGCCGACTTTTCATAGAGGAATACCGGCAATGCGTATTGCTCGGCAACTGCGGCTCCTACCTCTTTGGAGAGTTCGATACACTCTTCCATCGTGGCGTTTTTGATAGGAATGAACGGTATTACATCGACAGCTCCCATGCGGGGGTGTTGTCCCGAATGTTTGTTCAGGTCGATCAGGCGAACGGCAACGCCGACGGCTTCTATTACGGCGGCTTTCAACGGTTCCGGTTCACCGACAACGGTAACGACCAGACGGTTGTGGTCTTCGTCGTTACTGTAATCCAACAGTTTCACACCCTCTTTTGCTCGAAAGGGAGCTACGATTTGATCTATTTTTTGTAAATCGCGTCCTTCGCTGAAATTAGGTACGCATTCGATAATTTTGTTCCAAGCCATAGTTGTTAGGTTTTAGATTATTGGTTGATTAAGTTTCTGATATAATTGTCGTCCGCAACATAAGGCATCGTGATGTGATACCCTGCTTCGTCGTGCGAACGGTTGAATTCGGCTACCGTATCCATCGCATTCTCGTTGCGAGCCCAGTTCCGGCGGGCGACACCACCCATTACATCCCACAACATGGCGGAACGCAAAATTTTGTCTACCCGTTCGCTGCCGTCGCATACCTGTCTCTTATACACATCTGACGCTGCCGACGATCTTACGCGTGTAGA
>ERZ1027125.656-NODE-656-length-13437-cov-4.897773_pt1 | contig 13437 bp, 3 predicted proteins | sample MGYA00519249_ERZ1027125 | MGnify/ENA primary metagenome ERZ1027125 (study PRJEB26926, sample SAMN06164580) | human gut metagenome | biome: ENVO:00009003; feature: ENVO:2100002; material: ENVO:00002003 | host: Homo sapiens | place: USA | collected 2012 ... | reverse complement strand
CGAGATAGGCTCCGGTCTCGTGGGCTCGGAGATGTGTATAAGAGACAGATCATACCGGCATTGGTGGTCGGCAATGATTCGGTGGTGTTGGATAGCATGGAGGTGATCGGTAAGCGTAAGGCGCAATTGTTGAAGCGCGAATTAGTGTTAGCCGGATTCCGCGACAGCACGGTGTGGACGGAAAATCGTTTGCACAACGGCGATACGATTGTTTATCGGACCGTGTTGCCGTACGAGGAGTGGATGGGGCAAGGTGTCGCTTTGCTTTCGGTCAATTGCGAACGGGAGGGTTGTTGCCATACGGAACATATTCATACCCATACGTTGCTCGACAGTGTGATGCTCGATGCTCCGGTGTTGCCCGATACGTTCCCTGTCGGATATGCGTCGCAGTTGGCTACGCTTTATCCGTTCTTGAAACCGATCGAAGAGTTTACTCCCTATAATCCGTCGATGCTGGTACACCGAGATCCCTATATGCGCATTTATTTCGATTTAGACCGGTATGAAATTCGTCCCGAGTTGCGGAACAATGCGGAGATGCTGGATCGCATGATCGATGTCGTTACGCGCATTTATCGGCATAATCCGGCGGAGATTGCCCGTATCGAGATTATCGGTTTCGCTTCGCACGAAGGTCGGTTGCAGCATAATATCCGCTTGTCGGGAAATCGGGCGAAGTCGTTGAAAAAATATTTGCAGCAGAAAACCGAAGTGCCCGATTCGATATTTTTAGTTTCGGCAGGCGGAGAGGCTTGGGGTGCTTTGCGCGACAATGTGGCGCAGCTCGATTTCCCCGATCGGGATTCGGTATTGAAAATCATTGACAGCGACCGGGATTTAGACCGTCGTGAACGACGGATCCGCCAGATGCGCGGAGGTAAGGTTTATCGGGAACAGATCCGTCCCCACTTGCCGGAACTCCGTAGCGCCGGAAATATCCGGGTATATTATCGCACACTTACAGATAGTGTGGCTATGGCGATCAACCGGTCGATACATCTGATCGACTGCGATTCTGTTGCCGATGCGCTTGTGCTGTTGAACCGTTTGCCCGACGATCCGCGCAAGTACAATACGTTGGGCGTAGCTTACCAACGAACGGGCGATTGGGCACTTGCCCGCGATTATTTCCGAAAAGCTTGCGACGAGGGCGATGACGAGGCGGCAGAGAATCTGCGACGGATGAATGCGGTCCTGTCTTCCGATCCGCAAGACAATCCTGATAAAGAAGATAACATAGTAGAATAACTTCCGGCATTGTCGGTTTGAGACAGACCGGGGCGTACTATTCTTTATAAGGTTATACGTGCAAAACAAGTAATTATATATAGGTAACATTTTATCAACATTAAAAACAAAAAAAGAATGAAAAAAGGTTTATTATGGAGCGGTTCGTTGTTGATGGCCGCAGTAATGTTCTCTGCTTGCTCGAATGAGGAGAAAGAACCAGTTCAGATTTCGGGAGAAGGCGATGCCGTGAAAACATCGTTTACATTCTCTGTGCCTCGTGCTTCCGTGAAACGTTCTACTTCGGCGGATGCTCAGGCTGACGGATCGTTCAAGGGACTGACGATTTTGGGTCTGTATCCGTTCACTAACTTGACGGACGATTATGTAGCGGAAAGTTCGACGGCTACCGGTGCTGTTCAATTGCTCGGACAGAAATTGGGTACGAGCGAAGGCAATGCCACTAAAACATTTACGGATGTAGCTCTGCCGACCGGCGATATCGCTTTCTTGTTCTACGGACAGGAAGATGTGGCTGCTGGCAAAGTGGCTCTGTCGCAAAGTACAGGAGCCGTCTATACGCCTGCCGATATTACGTTCTCGTTGAACAATATCTTGGCGGATGCTACGAACGATGCCGCTTTCAAAACTTTGTTCGAGGCTATCGAAGGTCTGAATACCGTATTGGATGCACAGATCGATGCGGCTTCCGATCCGTTGAAAGCTGAATTGACGGCATTGAAAACCGACTGGCATAAATTTACTTCGGCTTCGAATACCAACTTGGGTCTGGCTTTCACATTCTTGACGGATGCCGTCGCTGCATTGGAAGAGGGTGATGTCAAGACTGCGCTTAGCGAACAGGTGACCAAAATGACAGGAGCTTTGGCGGCAGATTATCCGTACGGTTTGCCGGAAGGTACGTTCGCTTTGAAAGAGGGTGAAGTACGGTTGAGCGGCGATGAAGCTACCGGTCTGGACAATATCATTGCCACAGCCAAAGCCCGTTATATGAAACCTGCCGCATTGACCTACTATGTCAATGCCTATCCGGTAGATTATTCGAATACGAATGCTGCCGCCCTGCAATGGGATAAGACTGCCGGAACCATCAACGCTGCCGGTTCGGGTATCAGTGCTGACCGTACGCAAATTTCTCCTGCTACGACGAAGATTGCGTTGAACAAAACGATCAACTATGGTGTGGGTCGTCTCGACGTAGCTCCCGTGTTTATTGCAACCGGAGGTGTGATGGAGACAGCCAACGACGACCCCGACGGCAAGATGACTCCGGTAAGCGTGAACAACAATTCGTTCGAACTGACCGGTGTATTGGTAGGTAATCTGCCGACTACTCTCGACTGGGAATTGAATCCTTCCGGAGAGTTCGGTGCAACGGTATTCGATACAGAGGTAGAAAAATCGGCAGTATCGGTATTTGCCAATGCTGCGTCTGCTACTTACGACAAATGTTCGTATATCATTTTGCCGGCGACAACCGGTTTGAAAGCGTTGAGCAAGAATGTGACAATTGCGTTGCAGTTCAAGAACAACGGTGCTCAATTCTACGGAAAAGACGGTATCATTCCTGCCGGAGGTACGTTCTATATTGCCGGACAGTTGAGCCAGAACGGTGCAGCCGCAGTGGAAAAAGATGCAATCGAAAAAGATTTCTATACGACTGCCAAACTGAGAATCGTCACTTTGAAGAATGCGACCAATACGGTGCCCGATATCGTGAACCCGACTTTGGAACTTTCGATGTATGTCGATCTCGAATGGCAAGAGGGTGTTATTTTCGATCAGGAATTGGGTAACTAATCTGTTGTTCGGAAAATAGTTTTTCGAAAACCGGGGTGCGGGGTTCGGCACAGGATCCTGCCGGGTTTATGCACGGAGTGCCGCACCCCGGTTTTCTTATCCTGATCGTTTTATATCCGGAGAAGACGATATTCCGGTCTTTCTCCTGATTTCAATATCTTATTTTTTTAGAAAGCGGTGATAGCCGGATACCGGATGTACCGCAGAAAAAGCAAAAGAGAAATAAAGCGAAATGATTTGGCGCAAAATATATATCGGATTAACGGGATGTTTGCCGTTGCTGCTTTTCAGCAGTTGCATCGACGATCATTTTACCGATTGTGCCCGATTGTCGATTCTGTACTATATACAACAGAGCGACGGAGACGGTGCATTTTCGGATACGATGTCCGAGCTGGACATGTCGTTTTATTATGCCGGCAACAGCCGGTTGGCATATCGCCGGTTTGTACCGGAAGAAGAGATGCCTGCCGATCATATATATCGTCCGGTACTGCCGACAGAGCGTTTCGACCATTTGGCAATAGCGAATTTCACGCCATCGTCGTTGGCAGCCCGCGGAAAAGACCACCGCGATTATCGGATTTTTCATCCGGAGGGTGCGGATACGATCAATGTGATCGAAACGGATGTATATGTGGCACGCAAGCAGTTGAGCGTGACACACAAAGAGGAACTGATAAAGGTCTGCCTCGCTCCGTGTGTGGGCAAGGTGAGACTACATCTCAATTACGATAATGCTCCCGGGGTATTGTCTACCGAATGTTTTGTCGGTGGAATCGGTTCGGGCTTTATCTGTTATGACAGTCTGTTCGTGCACGACCGCAAATTGACCATGCGGATGAGGGATGCCGGAACAGACGAGCATAATCTGGTCATGTACGAGAGTACATCTTTCCCTTCGCGCGACCGTGTGGTAACGGCTTCACGCAATGGAGTACGGTCGGAAGACCTTTGGCAACTCGATGCCATTACAAAATTAGAAGACAAGTGGATACGCACTACGGTGAAATTCCAATCGCCGCTCCGGGCGGGAGAATGCCTCGATATTTACGGGGTTGTGAATCCCGGAGGGGATATTACGATCGATGCCTTGTCGCTCGATGTGTCTATCAGCGTGTCGCTCGAATGGAAAAAGGGCGACGACATCATTATCGTGATTTAGTGCGGCTTTTATATAAGAGATTTTAAGGTATGTTGAACCGGAATATGAAGAATGGGAATGTGTGTGTGCGGCGCGTGTTGTGCCGGCTGCTCGGGATATTGTTTCTCCTGACTGCCGCATCGTGCGACGAGAACACCGGATATTCCGACGAGGAATCGGCGGAGTTGAGCCTTCATATTTATACGAACAATACGGTGCGGGCGACATCGTTGCCCGGAGACCCCGGCACCGGTACGGATCGTGCGCAGATACGCAATGTGCATCTGTTTGCATTCCTTTCGCCGTTGAGCGGGACGGAGCCAGAGATGCGTCATATCTATCTGACGATTCCCGATACGGTATTCTATGTGTTTGCCCGGATGTCGATACCCCGTTGCACGGCGAATCTGTATGCTGTTGTCAATGCCGGTCCGAAGCCGGAATGGGACGGGCTGACGAAGGAAGAACAGGTAAAAGGGCTTGTATTCACAGGTACGCCTACCGACACCATTTTTGCCGGGACACTGTTGAACCAGCGTTATTCGGAGTTGTTGTGCCACGGTACGATTTATGCCGGAATGATCTGCTCGAAGATAGACCTGTTGTATAATTTGGGCGAGGCGATCACGAATTACAACAACAACCATGTGGGGGCGGCGCAATGCACCGGCGTACGGATGGTTTCAGCCAAGATGCTTGCCTTGCCGTCGGACGGGTATTATTTCGATGTAAACAACAATAAACGTATAACCGGAAACGACCGGGTATTAGTAGAAAATCCGATCCGTTCGCAATGGGTGAACGGGCGTTTCGATTGCCTGGCATTCGATGCCGCTCCCGACGGACAACAGGTGAAGATGGAGATGGAAATTGTGGTGGAGAGCGATTATTCCGACGGGCGAACGGAGACAACCGTGTACAAGCCTAAGCTGGCTGTGGAGGGTGAGTTGAGCCATGCGCCATACTATTTGCTGCGGTTCAATATCGTCGGTTTTCGTGAGGACGACAGTGTTTTAAGAGTTTCAGTGGAGTAAAGAAGTAAAAATGATGAAAATAGGGTTTGGTAAGAATACAATCGTTTTCGGTAGATTCCGGTCGGCTTTATCCCGTCATTCGGATTCTTTTTGCCGGCATATCGTTTGGCTGCTGATTGTTTTCGGCGGGTTTATCTCTGCCCATGCGCAATATATGCCGGAGCATCCGGCTTATAATGTAAGCCGGTTGTATGTGTCGCCCGAGGGTAACGGCCGCCGGAACGGAAGCTCATGGGCGAATGCCGCCGATGGTCGCCGGTTGCAGAATCTATTGGATTTCGTTACCGACGAGGCAGGATTCAACAACTCGTTCGAAATATGGATTGCCGGAGGTACATACGTCCCTTCTACGCCGCGTGTGGCAACGGATGCCGCTACGGCATCGTTTGTACTCAACGGCGTACAGGTTTCCATACACGGAGGGTTTCGCGGATTCGATGCGGCAAGCGGATATCGGGGCGAGACATCGCTCGACGACCGCGAACTCGAAACATCCGATTACGGATTCACTTCTTATAAATATGCGACACTGTTCTCGGGCGACGTGCTGGGGAATGACGATCTGGGCGAAGATGTGAACAATTCGTCCATGTCGCCGACGATCAACGAAAGCCGTGCCGACAATGTCTATAATGTATTGGTATTCAGCCCTACCTGCCAATATGTGACGGTGCAGGGAATAACGATAGCCAACGGTTCGGCAATAGGTTTGGGCGCTTATTCGCAGGGTGGTGGTGTAACGATCGACGGTGTGCGTTCGGGTATTCGCGATTGTGTCCTGTTCAACAATTATGCGATGAACGAGGGCGGCGGTGCTTATCTGAAATCCGCTACATCGTTTATCGCCGCTTCGCTGATCATCAATAATGCCGTTCCGGTGAGCAATACGACGGCATCGGGCGGAGCTGTCTACATGTCGTCGGGTATCGTCTATAATTCGCTGGTGGTGAACAACAACCGGGGAATCCGGGTGGCTGCCGGATCGATGATCGTCAATAGTACGATTGCCAATAATCTCGACTACAACCTGATGCACGATAATACGGCTCGTAATATTTATTTGTACAACAGTGTTTTGTGGAGTGATAAGTTGCAGTCGTCCACGGCGATAGTCGGATATGAATCGTTCCGGAGCAATATACGTTCGTGTGCGATTGCCGAGTGGGCTGGCGGTGGTACTCAGAACATTTCGCTTTCGGCGGTTAATGACGGTCTGGACAATTCGCCTGCTTTCGCACGTCCTTCACTTTATGTCGGGACGAGATTTGTTACGTCTAATTCGCAGAATGCGTTTTCGTTCAATATCACTCAACTCTCGCCGATGGTCAATGCCGGAGAGAGTCAGTATTTGATATCATTGACTACGTCGTATGGTTACGACACGTCGTACGACTTGTTGAGGAACGTCCGTTTTAACCGGGAGCTGGATATGGGTGCGTACGAACTGGCATCCGTTTCATCCGATAAGATATTGTATGTCAAGAATCTTTCGGACGACGAACTGGCGCAGATCGGAGAGAACGAAGTGCGCGACGGCAGTTCTTGGCGTCTGGCTGTTTCGGACGTGCAATGGGCTATCGACCAGATCTATAACAATTACGGATCGGGCGAAGTCTGGGTAGCGGGCGGTACTTATTATCCTTCGTCGGTGATTACCGACGAGAGCGGGGTGGCAGGTCTGACCGACCGGCACCGGTCGTTTATCATGCGGTCGGGAGTGGATGTGTACGGCGGTTTCCGCGGTACACCGGGCGATGAGGGTATAGAGGATGAGATTACGCGTCCGCACGATGCCCGTTATCCGCAAAATTACTGGGCATTCGAGCATGTGACGGTGTTCAGCGGCGATATGGACAAAAATGATGCCGCCAAACGGGCGTTTACTTGGGATGCCTCTAAAAACAGTTGGGAACAGAACTACGGAAATAATTCGTACCATGTCGTGTGGTTCGGCGAGAAGGGATTTTATCCCCGTACCAATACGGCAGAACCGCCGGTATTGCGTCCCCTCGATGCTTATACGATACTCGACGGCGTGACGATTGTCGGCGGTTGTGCCGATGCCGGCGAGCGGGGCAGTTCGTCGCGGGCTGGCGGCGGTGTTTATCTGACGGATAACGGTGAGATACGTAACTGTATCGTCGCTGAAAATTTTGCGCAGACGTATGGCGGCGGTATTTTCATCAACAATGGCGGCAGGGTGTCGCAATGTCTGATCGTACGGAACGCTTCGCCCGGAATACAGGTGCTGAACGGCAGGGGCGGCGGTGTCTATATTTATGGACAGGGTTCGGTCATTAAGTCGCAGATGATCAATAACTCGGCTCGTGTGGGCGGAGGCGTGGCATGCGGCGCGATAACGGAGAATGCTCCGATACTGACCGACCGGGCTTCCGGATACTATGGCATGATAGCCGATTGTGTCGTTTCCAACAATACGGCGGTATCCGATGCCGGTGGAGTTCATTTCTTGAATTTGGGATCACTGACCAATACGACGGTGGTGAAGAATTATTGCGTTTCGCGCTCGTCGAACGAAGCCGGTAACAGCGGCGGTATGGTAGCCGACGGTTACGGTATCGTTTTCAATACGGCATTCTGGGGGAATGCGACGGCTGACCATATACATCAGTTCTTCGCCCAAAATGCACAGGAGGCTACCTCGGAATATCCGGCAACGGTGCAGGTTTCGCATTCGGCATTGCAAGATCTTTCCAATACGGTCTGGGGTGTGAATACCTCTACGACATCGCTTTATCCGTTGAATGACAACAACGGCAGCCCGACCGGCGAGACCGGTACGGACTATCCTTATTTCGAATTGATCGAGAACGCTACGTTCGATCCTATATCGTCCCCTGCGGGTGTTTATGTCACCGAGTCGGACCGGACGGGGACAACGACATTGGAGGAGGTCATTGCTTTCGCCGATAATTTCCGTTCGTGGAAACCGGGTATCCGTTCGACATTCCGGGCAAAAGGCGGATCGTCGTCGAATGCACCATACGTACGCCTTGTCCCGTCGGAGGCTATTTATGTATATCCTACCGGTTTGCAGGGACGAACCAAACGTACGCCGTTTACGATCGGTGCCTATTATGTCGATCCGAATCCGTTGCAGTATGCGTTGAAAGATAACAAGCTGGTGGTATTTATCGATTACGAATCGGGTAGCTTCTCGAACGACGGTTCGTCGTGGGACAACGCCATACGTTCGGTAAACCGTGCGTTGGACTACTTGGCTTCGGTGACCGACTATCCCGGTTATCCGCGGGAGATCTGGATCAAATCGGGAACTTCGACGGTGTTGGAGTTCAACAACCATGCCGATGCCTCTACGGCAACGGTGCTGATGCGGGCGGGTATCGGTATTTACGGAGGCTTCCATCCCGATCTTACCGGCACCGACGGAGCTACCGACCGGTACGAGACCTTTATTCCTGCCGGTTCGGAGACGGAAGTGCCCAAACGCGACCCGGTGAATTACCGCACCGTATGGGACGGCAGAATCGACGGGACGGCAGACGGACGCCGGACCAATCACTTGGTAACTTACCGTGAGTCGGGTACTGCCATATTGGACGGTCTGCATCTGGTGAATGCCGATTGTTCGACCGGTAGCAGTTTCGTGCCTTACGGGGCAGCGATACTGATGCGTTCGGGAGAAATGATCGTCCGCAACTGTATGCTCGAAAACAATACGGCATTTATAGCTCCGGCGATTGCCATGTTGAACGATGCCCGTCGTCTGGTCATGGTCAATACGGTGGTGAACAACAATACCAGTGTGGTGTCGTCGGACAATCCGCTTTCGTCGGCAGTTCTCACGCAAGGGATCTTTGAAGCGAATTATTGCGATTTTATCCATAACCGCGGAGCCGGATTGTATGTGTCGGCGGGTTCGGCGGATATTTTCAACTCGATATTCTGGGGCAACAGTTCTACGCCCGATTCCCCCCGGGGGACAGACCTGCAATTGAATGGCAGTGAGGATGCCGTGATCCGTGTGGAAGCGTCGGGGATACAGTATGCTCCGGAGGCATGGAATCTGTTCGCTTCCGGATTGAACAATATCCGGTTGGGACTGACCGAAACGGACGGATTCCCGGTTCCGACGTTTGTCAATGCATCGTCGGCTATCGGAACGGTGTTGTTCGGATATGATACGCCGGGCGGCGGTCCTGCCGTGTTCGAGCCGTTGTGCCTTTCGCCGCTGATCGGTATGGCGAAAACGGTACCGGACGAATATCCCGACCTGATGACCAATGCCGATATATACGGTGTCGAACGCGGATCGGGAGGTTTACCGGATATCGGTGCTTACGAGGCAACCTGTCTGAATCCGAACGGAACGGTGATCTATGTGAAATATGCTCCGGGGAATACGTCGCGGACGGCATTCGGCACGGGCGACGGTTCGTCGTGGCAGAATGCGATAAACGGCAACGCCGATTATGGAACCGACGACGGGCTGCCTTACGACGAGATAGAATATACGACGGCATCCGACGGTCGCATCACCGGACTGCAATATGCCGTGAATCAGGCATACATCGCCTCGCTTCGGAAAAATGGAACCGGAGCCATCTCTTATACGACTGTGGGCGGCAGCGGCGAATGGAGCAATGGCAGCGGCGGTATTACCCGTCAGATCCCAACGGTCGATACGACCCGATGTGTCGAAGTCTGGGTAGCGGAAGGCGAATATACCAATAGCCGTGGATTCTTCATGCGCGATGCCGTGAATGTATTGGGCGGTTTCCCGTCTACCGGTACACCCGACAAGTCGATGCGGAATCCCCGTGAATACATCACGGTGATCCAGACGATGACGACGGCAGAGGCGGAAGAACTGGGCAAGGACTACACCAAATTTGCCGATCCTTGCGGATTCGGGTATGACAATTCGCATGAACTGAATGTGAACTATGCAAATGCCAACCGCACGCACCGGGTATTGACACAGCCGCTTCCTTATTATGCATGGCATTCGAATTTAGGAACAACCGAAAAAGATAATATCCCGCTGAATCCGTTTGTCCGTGAAACCGTATGGGACGGGTTTGTCATCCAGAACGGACGTACTCGCATTTATCATGGCAAGGACGGCGGCGCAGGTGTGGCTCTGCGTAAAAACGGACGGATCGAAAACTGCATTATCCGGAACAATATCAATTTCTCGCCGAGCAACGGCAGCAATAATACGCACCAGTCGCGCGGGGCGGGGATGTTCCTCAACGACGGTGTGGTATCGAACTGCTCGTTCTTCAACAACCGTTTCCTCGATACGGGCGGCGAGCAATACGGCGGGGCGGTATATCTCCGTTACGGCACGGTGTATAACTGCGTGTTTGCCGGAAACTATTGCGGCGGAACCCGGTCGCCGAACGGCAGTGCCATTTATCTGGAAAAAGGTTCATTCTTCAACAATACGGTGGTCGATAACCGCTCGGACAACAGCGACGTGTCGGCGATTTATTGCGGATTTTATTTTGCCGACGGTAGCATTGACATGTACAACTCGATCGTTTACGGCAATGACAATACTTACCAGATCATGCTGCACTCGAATGTGGTGGGGAATTTCTATAACTGCGCATTGCCTTCGTCGGCTTCGATCAGCGGTAAGACCAATCTCTCGGGCATGATCTATCAGGATCCCGGTTTTGTAATGGATACGAATGACGATGCCGAGCAGAACGATTACCGGCTGAACGGAACTTCGCCTTGTATCAATGCCGGGCATAACCGTCCTTCCGGAATCGTATTGCCGGAAACGGATATGGACTATACCGCCCGTATCAAAGACTGCTCGATCGACATCGGAGCTTATGAGATAGACCAAAGCGAGCCGATCGTTCCGGCGATGAAAACGATCGACGGCGAACAGGTGGCGGTGATCTATGTGCGTTCCGACGTGTTGAGCGGTAAGGTGGACGGTTCGTCGTGGGAGGATGCGGCTTGCGAAGATAAACTGCAAAAGGCTCTGAACTGGGCGGGATACGTCTGGAAAAACCGGGCTACCTACCGTAACGGGAATTATGCCGGTATCGCCCGCATACAACTGTACATCGGCAAGGGTACTTATTATCCGACCGATGCGCTGGTGGCTACGCAGCCTCGTACCCGATCGTTTATGATTCCTGCGGGCGTAGAGGTGTACGGCGGTTTCGATCCGGAGGTTGCGGACGAAACGATTGCCACGCGCGATTTGGAAAAGAACCGGACGATATTCAGCGGTGCGGTAGGCGCGTCGTCGGAAGAGGATTTGTACCGGGTGGTGACTTTCGGTATGAAGCAGCATGACGCCGACGATCTCCCGCCGGTAACGGGTGCGGAATATTTTGCAGACCGGACTCCCGACCGGGCGATATTGAACGGTATTTATATAACCCGAGGCAATGCCAACCATCCGAATGACGAGAGCCTGCAAAACGGTGGTGGTGCGAGGGTGACTTTCAATGGCGTGATCCAGCAATGCCGTATTTACGATTGTCAGGCGTTGCACCGCGGCGGTGCCGTCTATTTGGAAGGGGATGCCGACCGTATGACAGGCGGTTTCCTGAATACGTCGCTGCTTTGGAACAACAGTGCCGGAGAAGGCGGTGCGGTATATGCCGACGACAATACGACCGTGTGGGGGTGTACGATCGTGCGTAACTCCACGCATTCCAACGGTTTGGGTGGCGGTATGGCTTTCGGCAACCGGGTGATGGTGATGAATACGGTGTTGTGGGGCAATGAGTCGGGACAAGGCAAGAACATTTCGGGTAACCAGTCGCAGCGTTTCTCCGTGAAATTCGGCAACGAGGAGCGGCAATCGTGGGTGTTCAATTATTGTGCTGTGGAAGGTATGAAGCCGGTAGGTCTTTCGAATATCTCCCTGTCATCGACCAACAGCGCATTGACGGTGATTTTCGGTACGAACTATCCGGTATTTACCGCGCCCGACCAAGTGGACTATTCGATTTCGCGATTGTCTTCGCTTGCCTATTCGGGAAGCCTGTTGCTTTCGGAATCGGATGCCGAGATTCAGTCTCTTTATATTCCGAAATACGATTTGATAGGTTCTGCCCGATTCGGTATGCCGAATCGTAAGGCATTCGATATCGGTGCATTGATTTGTATAGACCGTCAGGATCTCGATCCTTCGGGCGAAACGGTGGCGCAGAAAGGCGGAGACGGTGTTTATCGTCTGTTCGTTTCGCAATCGGCAAAGGGTTTGGCGACCGGACACTCTTGGCGGAATGCCATGAGCAGCATACAGGATGCTCTCGACTACTTTGCCGATGATGCCCATTTCGAGAGCGACCCGAAACGGGATACCCGGCATTGCGAGATCTGGGTATCGAAAGGGGAATATGCGTCGAGCGTCGTGGAAGAGGGCGGTATGGCTGGTGCATTCAAACTCAATCCGTACACGTCGGTTTACGGCGGGTTCGAGGGTAGCAGTGTTCCGTATTACGAATCGTGGATCGAACCGTTCGTATCCGATCCGATTCCGACATTGGCAACGGTTACCTCTATGGAGTGGCGGTCAGCCGACCGTACTTTGACGGCGGTTGCCGACGGGGCTTCGGTTTCGTTCGACCGTCCTGCGGTGACGCTCGATACAGACCAGCCGGCAACCTGTTTCCTGCACGTAAAAACGACCGCGAAAGACCTTTCGGTACGGGTTAATGATATTCTGTTCTCGCCGTCGGCTCAGGAGCAGTCCGGTGCATGGAACGTGTTTACCTATGAATTGCCGGGCGGTATCGAGAACAAGACCTTGATAAAAACGATTGTTGTTTCCGATCTGAAAGCGGGAGATGTTATCGATGAGGTGTCGATCGACAACCGTCCTGTGATGAGTGCGGTAGCGACATCGGTAACGGGACATCCGGTAGTTCAGGAACCGACCGGAGCAACGGTTGCCGCTTCGACTTCGAATAGCCAGACGACTACGACAACTCCGGGCGCGGGGGCGACGGCTGCCGGACAATATGCGGTGTTCGGAGCTTCTTCTTACAGATACTGGTTCACGACTTATTATTGCGACGAGATGAAAGCGGACAATGGCGGTTATTCGTGGACGCTAACCCGGGAAGATGGAACTAACAGTCCGACGTATCGGTCGGCAGGAATGAGCATCGCGTTCAGCAGTCCGGTAGCTCGAAGCAGTGCCCGCTATATGCGGTTCACCCTCTCTTTCGGTTCGGTTTCTGC
>ERZ1027125.646-NODE-646-length-13528-cov-6.206710_pt1 | contig 13528 bp, 21 predicted proteins | sample MGYA00519249_ERZ1027125 | MGnify/ENA primary metagenome ERZ1027125 (study PRJEB26926, sample SAMN06164580) | human gut metagenome | biome: ENVO:00009003; feature: ENVO:2100002; material: ENVO:00002003 | host: Homo sapiens | place: USA | collected 2012 ... | reverse complement strand
TAAAAACACCTATAAAATGATTTATATAAGTCTATTTATGATTTCTGCGTGTGCACTCGTGCTGTTCTTCATGAATCGGAAATTGGCGAATAAAATAAAAGAGATAGAGGATATGAATAAATATTACTCCTCTTGCATTGTCGATTATGAAACGAGCTTAATAGCCAAATCCTATGTTGAAGAGCGAACCGAATCTACAAAATCAGGTTGTTTTCACGTTTGCAGAAACGGGATCAACAAAAAAGTGGATGTAATAAGGCTTTATTATTTTAGTCCCGAAGAAAGAGAATACCAAAAAATAATTGCGGAAGAAATTTCGGGAAAAATAAACGAGAGTAAATGACCGACTACATACGACTGCCGTGCTCGGCGTTAGAGCAGATCCACTCGGCATTGCATCGCGGCATATTTCTTAGCTTGCTTGAAAGAGCCGATGATAACGGGCAGCTCACAATAAGCGTCCGGGGATTCGCGGAAGAGATGGGGGTCAGTTATCAGATCATGCGTACCGCTATTGCAAAACTATCAGACAACGCAATCATCAACGCAATATCAACGCAACGGCTAACGCAAATAACGATTTGTAATCATGATGGTTACACCACGCCTATCCGCAAGCATCAACGCAAAATTAACGCAACTACCAACGCAATAACAAACCAATCGACCACCCCCAGATTCACACCACCCACAGATGCGGAAGTCGCCGCTTACGTCACCGAAAAAGGTTATCACTTCAACCCCGCGCAATTCGTCCCGCACTATCAGAGCAAGGGATGGAAAGTTGGGAAAGAACCTATGAAAGACTGGCGTGCCGCTTGCCGGACGTGGGAAAACTCATGGAAAGAGAAACATGGAGAACGATTCTATTACGAGATACAACCTGTCAACACAACCGACACCCCGACTTCCCGAAAGGCAAGCAGAGACAGGATGCTCGGATTCGCAAATAGCATTGTATCGCAGTCTGCCAGCAAACTTGCCCGTCTCTACAATGGTGGCGTCAAAGACTCCGACAATCGCTAAAATCAGAAACGAGGTTTCCGAAGCCGACATCCGCGCCTTGCTTACAATCGCCGTCGGCGAGGTGTGCGACTTCTTAAATGTAGGCAAGAACATGAATGACGCGCAGATAGCGTTAACCGTAGACCTGATTATCGAACAGTTCTGGTATTTCAAGCTCGAAGAAATAAAATACTGCTTTCGACGAGCTATGATGCGTGAGAAGCTCTTTGACCGTCTTGACGGAAACATCATCATCGGCTGGCTTAGAGAGTACGACTCAGAACGTACAGATGTAGCTATATCAATTTCTGAGAAAGAGGATGCTGAGGCTCTTTCGAGGAGAGGTATTTCTGATGATGGGGCTATATCATTAGATCAATACATTGAGAGGCTTGAAGCCGAGGCTATCACAGATAGATCTGCATCAGAACGGCTTAATTTCATAAAAAAAATGATAGGATGCCATATAAATGAAGACATAGACAAAAAAAATAAAGACTTTAAGGAATGGAAGAAAAATCTACAAATAGGAAAAAATTAGTAAAATACAAATTGGGTTGGATTTTTACAATCGAAGAAGAAAGAAGAATGAAAATTGCAATCGAGGAAGCCAATAAATTCATGGCGAACTACGGAAAGGGAAGAAAACCATACACGATTGATTACGAAAAGTATAACGGTAAATTACAAAATGGAAACAAGTCTTGAAATAAGCAAAGTAAGGGATGAATGGTACACCCCAATAGAAATCATAAGATCATTAGGAGATTTCGACTTAGATCCTTGTGCTCCTGTGAACCCATTGTGGAAGACAGCAAGAATCATGTACAATAAGAATGATGATGGGTTGACTAAGGAATGGGTTGGTAGAGTATGGTTGAATCCTCCCTATTCTCGACATCTGCTAACTTCATTTGTTAAACGGATGTCAGAACACAACAACGGGATCGCGCTTCTATTAAATCGCTGCGACAATGTTATGTTTCATGATATCATATTTCCGACGGCCACTGCGATGAAATTCTTACGAAAGCGCATAAAATTTTATCGCGCGGATGGCACTCTGGGAAATTCCCCCGGCTGTGGCAGCGTCCTCGTTGCATGGGGCGAGGATAATGCGGAGATCATCAGGGCCTGCAAATTAATAGGTAAATATATAAGATTAAATAATATACAATGAAGAAGATAATGTTCTCAGATGATTTCACGCTCACTGAATCCGTGTCAATCGGAGAACCGACAAAAGACGAGGACAAATGAAAAAGAAATACCGCAGATCCGTCTATATAGGTTTGACGATAATTCCGTTATTTGTCGCCTATGTATTTTTAGGAATTTCAATGATTATGAATGTCATTCCAAAATGCTATTCCAAATATTCAAATCGGCTCAAAACAAAACTGAGAGTATATGACAAAGACCCCGACTGACCAGACCCCAAGCGAGTTCAAGCATTTAGGTTATTGGTGGAGCTGTGAAATGACTGCAGAGACAATAGACGGCAAAGAATGGGCACAGACGTGCGACTACTATCCGCGATGTGAGAAATGCGCGGTCTGCGGAGCATTGTCGGTCGAATATTTTCCGGTGTGGGATATAGACCAAGAAGTTCCGCCAAAACCATATTGCCGTAAATTCCTTGATAAGGCGAAGTATGAGTTTTACGTGAAACTTTTAATCGGAAAATGAGAATGGAAGCAAATGATTATGCGAGCTATGATTTGGCTCTGAAATTAAAAGCGTGCGGCTTCGATGGGCCGTGCGACAAGTGTTTCAAAATAATTCCCGGAACCGAACGCGAGGAATGGGACGAAGAAGAGAGCCAATGGTGTACGGTTAAAGATGTCGAGTATTATCCTAAAATCACTTTATGGCAAGCCCAGAAGTGGCTGCGGGAGAAAAAGGGAATCTACGCTTATTGTGAGCCTAATTGCCTTAAAAAATGGTTTGCAAGGGCTATTGATTTAGCGAAGAACGAGGATTTACTTTTTGACGGTGAAATGTTCGACAACTTCAAGAAAGCGACTGAATATGCTATCGCCGCCGCGCTGGAACTAATCAATAAAGGAGAGTGATATATGACTGAACAAGAATTAAGAGAATTGATGCAGGAAAAGCTAAAAATGTCGGGCTTGCAGGAAAACATTTCAAAGATTGTAGAAATGATTACAGAAGCCTACGACAGAGGCTTTCAAGACGCTATGGATATAGCCGCAAAGATGTATAAACAGTACAATCACAGAAATGGTGCTTCGGACTTAAATTTTATAGGATATGAATAAGTTAAACCAATTCCTTGCCGGATTAGGAATAGTTATGTTAGCAGTATTATCTAATGCGATCTTAAAAACAATTTCAAGTGACTTAGACCATTTAGGATTTGCGTTAATTATTGGCTTTGAATGGGGGTACATATGTGATTTGCAAAACAAAAATAATAAAGAGAAATAACTATGGAAGATAAAGATTACGAACAGAAAAAGCGCGAGTGCTGGGAAAAGTTCTTCAAAGAGAATCGTTTTGACTTATATGACATAACCGCTCGAAGCATTTTTAACTACGCTTTCAACTGTGGTTATAATCTTAGTAAGCATGATAATGACGCTGAGCAAGAGGAGATGCTAAGTGTGAGCCGCAGGCGAGTGCAAGAGTTATATAACAGATATTTTGGAAATCCATTAGAGCCAATAAGTAAAATACGACTGCGTAAGGACATTCAAGACCTTTTCGGCTCTAAGTGCTTACCAATTGAAGAAGACCAAAAGTCAGCCAAGCCGAAGTTTAAGGTGGGAGACAAGGTTCGTATATCATGTGCCTATAAGAATGGCGAGATATGGGATAAAATTATACACGGTCGTGTCGCTACGATTAAATCAATATATCGAAATGCCACAAACAATTATTTTTGGACGTATCGGTTTGAGGAGGGAATAAGGGACTTTTCAGAGGGCTGGCTATCTCTATATACAGATAAAGAATATGAAAAAGATAACTTACAGACCATAGACGATCGTAGGCTTAATATCGCAGCAATGATACTATCAGGTTTACTCGCATCCGGGAAGTACAAACATCCTGTCAAACGAGCTCTCGAACTAACCGAATCCCTTATTGCCGAGGGAAGAAAAGGATCTCTCCAGAACTCACCGATAAACTGAAAGGAGAATGAAAATCCGAGTATTTGAAGCCTTTGCCGGATACGGCTCACAGGCTATGGCACTGAAACGTCTGCAACGCGACTTCCCCGATAAGGTTGAGTTTGAATTTGTAGGCATTTCCGAGATTGACAATTATGCCATCGCCGCCTATAAAGCTGTTCATGGAGGTACACCCAATTTCGGCGACATATCCGCAATAGATTGGGCGCAAGTTCCCGACTTCGATTTGTTCACTTATTCTTTTCCGTGTTTTGTAGCCGGGACGCTCGTCCATACTGAGCGTGGTTATATTCCCATTGAAGAAGTGGCGAAAGATGATATGGTGCTGACCCATACAAACCAATATCAAAAGGTACGCGCGGTTGGTAAACGAGATAACGCCCCGATAATTAAGGTGCATGGAATGTGTTTCAAGGATATTCTATGTACTCCCAACCATCCTTTCTATGTGCGTAAGCGATACAGATACGGCCACAACTCTGAAAGAAGGTTTGCTGCACCTGAATGGCTTGCTGCAAGCAAACTGACACGCGACCACTATATCGGTTACGCTATAAATCAAAAAGCCGAGCTTCCAAAATGGGATGGCATTATTGCAACACGATGGAAGAATGTAGTCAATAAACTAACGCCACTATTCAATAATACCGACTTTTGGTATGTCATGGGGCGTTATGTCGGCGACGGATGGAAGAAAACATCAAAGACAGGGAGCGGCATCGTTATCTGTTGCAGTGAACGCAATCGTGAAACATTATTGGCTTCCATGAGGGCAATAGGCTGGAGGCTTACAATATCCGAAGATAGAACTGTTACAAAGGTAATCATAAACTCAAACGAACTTCACGCGTTTGTGGATAGATACGGCTATAAGGCAGATGGAAAGTTCATAGACAACGAGACGCTGAATCTTCCCATTGACTTGTTGAAAGCATTTGTGGAAGGCTACGTTGATGCAGACGGGTGTTATACCCTCAACGAGTTTAAGGCAACAAGCGTAAGCGAGAAATTGATGTATGGTTTACAGCAATGTATTTCTAAAGTATACCGTTGCCCTGTGAGGATGTATTGGTTTCATCGTCCTGCTACGGCTACCATAGAGGGAAGAACTGTAAATCAACGCGACTCATATTCTATTGTATGGCATCCCGAAAGACGCAAACAAGACAAAGCGTTCTACGAAGATGGCTATGTATGGTTTCCCATAAAAGAAATTGTGGATTTAGACACAACAGCCACTGTCTACAATATGGAAGTCGAAAACGATAGCTCCTATACAGCTAACGGTGCGATAGTCCACAACTGTCAGGATATTTCAACAGCCGGAAAGCAACGCGGATTCAACGAGGGCAGCGGTAGTCGTTCCTCACTTCTTTGGGAGTGTCGGAGGACTATTGAGGTCAAGCGTCCGAAATATCTGCTTATGGAAAATGTCAAGGCACTTGTACAGAAGAAATTCATGCCGGAGTTTCAGAGATGGATAGACACTCTCTCGGAGTTGGGTTATACCTCGTTTTGGCAAGTTCTCAATGCGAAAGATTACGGCGTACCGCAAAACCGCGAACGTGTCTTTATGGTCTCCATCATCGGCGAAGCCACATTTGAGTTCCCCAAACCGTTTCCTCTGGAGAAGCGTCTGCGCGACGTGCTGGAGGAGAACGTGCCAGAGGAATATTATTTACGCCCCGAACAAGTGGAGCGCATACTCGCCCACACAGAGAAACATAAAGAGCGCGGCAACGGCTTCTCTCATAAATTTGAAGATGGGGGGGGTATAAGCGGAACAATCCTCACGGCTTATGGAAGCAGACCCACGGACACAATGCTGAAAGTAAATGAAACAGATAATTCCGATTAACGTAATGCCTGATGGAATGTGCAGGACTCTGAAAGCCCAGTATTGTAAGGTTAGCGGAGCAAATTTCATAAGGCAGAATACAATGGGGGCAACAGCAATACTTGAAATCGAAATGGAAGAACCGAAACCAATACAAGTGGCACAGATATACGACCGAGAGCAGAATCCGATGAACGGCAGAGTCTATTCTGAGGACGGTATCGCACCAACCTTGCGAACACCAACAGGCGGTCTGTCAGAACCGAAAATAATGCAGATATGCAGCTATGTACCGAATAGTATGTGTGCCGGGAAGATAGTTGATGCCGATGGGATAGCCACGGCCGTCATGGAGAATCACGGAATGCCTACGGCGGTTGTAGAACCCTTGTCTTGCGCGATTCGTGGGCGCAACCCCGATTGTCCGTCAGACCGCACAGCGGGAATAAATACAGAGCAACGCCTTGAAATCGGATCGGACGTAGCTAACTGCGTCACCACCGTGCAAAAGGACTCAATGGTGATAGAACCCGCAATCCTCACGCCGATACGCACAGAGAAAGCGAAAGAACTGCGCCGTCAAGGTATTGAGACGTTCGCCAATCGCGAGCTTGTGCCTCGCACAGACGGATGCTCGGGGACTATCACGACCGTTGTTCACGATAATCTCGTTTATGAACCAAGAAAAGAGCCAGTCAGAATAGGGGTAAAGTATGGAAAATTGACCGTACTTGAAAAACTTGATAAGAAGCAGGGTGCGAATTATCGGTATAAGTGCCAATGTGACTGCGGAGCTATTTGTGAAGTGGATGGCGGACATTTAGGAGTCTCTACTATGTCTTGTGGATGTCTTAAAGGCGATTCTCATCGCACTCATGGCGAAAGCCAAAGCCGTCTATATAATATATGGACGTTGATGAAGCGTCGTTGTAATAACCCAAATACTCCTAACTACGACAAATATGGTGGTCGTTGCATAAAAGTTTGCAACGAATGGATGCAATATGAACCATTCAGAGACTGGGCGATACAAGGTGGATATGCAGACAATCTGACAATTGACCGCATAGATAATAACGGAGATTACGAACCGTCTAATTGTCGTTGGGCTACGCACTCTCAACAAGTAAACAACAGAAATCCTTATGGGATAATAAACTACGATGGTATTACTGTTGACAGTAAAGGTTTGAGGTGCCAAATTATGGTTAATGGGCGCAAGGAGTATATTGCACACTCGCTTAATGATGTTGCAATACTTATTGAGAAACGCAACATATACATCCAAGAAAGAGGATTGCCGCACAAAATCCAAGAATATAAACACGATTATGATTTTCTGTTAAACTATCATAGCGTGTTAGATTGGATTTCGGAAACACAGAAAGACAACTTACTCCGAGAGCCTTGTCAAGTCATCGGCTCAATGCAAGCCAACGCAATGCGCGGAAGCATAGACGGCGTTTCGCCCTGCCTCACCGAAGCGATGGGTATGGGCGGCGGTCAGATACCGATGATTGTGCAGAACGCCCACGGCTATAACAAAGGCGGAGTGTTTGAAGATGTCGCGCCAACGGTAACTTCGAGTGCGTATCAAGACAACAACCACGTTGTCGAGTCGTCAATCCTCGGCTACACACGCGATGACAAAGGCGGCATACAGAACTACCACGAGCGCGAGCTTGCCGGGACAATCCACACTTATTCGGGCAGTGGCGGCAATACAGACCAGTTTGTCAAAGAACCAATAAGCCGCAAGGACAATATAGCATTCAAGGAAATGCCCGATGGCAACATCCACGCATTTCGGGCAAACGACCCGAAGAAGTCCACCGCTCCCGAATGGCAGATAACTAACGCCGACAATGTACATCCTACAATCACCACTTCGCATGAGCCAAAGGTACTGCTGAAATACCGCATCCGCAAACTTACAGAACGAGAGTGTTTCAGACTTATGGGCGTGGATGATGCAGACATCGACAAGATAGACGCATACCGAATCAAGACAACGCTGAAAAACGGCACGGTAAAGGAAAAGCCGATACCGAAATCTCAGAAGTATAAAATGGCGGGGAACTCAATTTGCATTTCGCCACTCTATTATTTGTTTAAGGCAATGTTTATTGATGATAAACCTCTACATCAAGCACGACAACTGAGTTTGTTTGATTAGATTTTGCTATATCAGAAAAAATGTGTAACTTTGTATTGTTCAAACGCCAAAGAACACCGACATATTCATTTACAGACGTGGGTTTTTCATATCCATACGGTTGGTATATCCAAAAGATATTCGGCTGTCTGCAACTCTTGATGGCTACGTTTGTAATGAATGTAGTGTTCTTTGGCGAGAATAAGAGAGGCAGACAGCCTTTTGTATATCAACTCTAATTTCATTCATCAATGCCAAAGAACAATGAAATCGGGGTTAGGGTGAATAATAGTAGCCTTACCACTGCGTTGGCTCACGAAACGAGCAAAGAGGTATGGAGAGATATTCCGGGTTTCCCTTATTATCAAGCAAGCAACAAAGGAAGAATACGCTCGATAGAGAGAATTAACCGGGGTAGAAAATTCGGCAAGGTTTTAACACAGCGACCGCTATATTCAAACAAGCCATATTGGGGAGTTTCCATAAGACGCAATAAAAAGAATATGCGTATCGGGGTTCACCGCCTTGTCGCTATGGCATTCCTTCCCAATCCTCACCACCTCCCCGTTATTAATCACAAAGACGAGAATCCGAACAATAACTGCGTGGAGAATTTGGAGTGGTGTACGCAAAAGTACAACTGCAACTACGGCACACGTACCGCTCGCATCAAAGCGAATATGCCACAAAATAAAACTGTTTATCAGACTACAATGAGTGGCGAAATAGTAGCTGAGTTCCCAACCATTCAAGAGGCTGCTCGTCAGACGGGAATCTGCGCCGGACATATTTGCGATGTATGTAAGGGCAATCGCGAATTTGCCAATGGCTACAAGTGGCGATATGTGGATGCAAACCTTTACGCAATGGCACAAGAAGCGTTGAAAGTAAAGACCGAGGCAAGCAAAGAATCACGCAAACAAAAATTTATTGAAAAATCGCGCCGTGTCGCACAATACGACATCAAAGGAAATCTTATGAAGATTTGGCGAGGTATGCGTGAAATTGTGGAAGATTTGGGCTATGTGCGTCCAAGTATCATCAACTGCTGTAACGGCAAAACTCAAAAGGCTTATGGCTATATTTGGAAATATATGGACTGACATCTTCCATCAGATGTTCATCGCCGAGCCGCCTAAACCGAAACCAACTCAAAAATCACTAATCGATGACTTGTAGCATAATCCCCGACATTCCTTGCGAGTGCCGGGGATTTTTGTGTTATAGCGGTTTGTTATTTTGTTTTGTTAGTTTTGTGCTATTTGGCAAGTTACAAGCAAATAAGAATTTTCTGATTTATAGTGCGTTGTGCCTTGTCGTGGATAGCCGTGCAAATAAAAACCCTTGTTAGCCTTGTTAATGCCCTCGGCAATTCTCGCAGATGTAGTGGGCGATTATAGGGTGCATCTTCTGTCCTATTTCTCCCGCGAGGTAGCATACTTCTTCGCCGTGGAGGTCTATGCCGAGAGCGGTCGCTATGTGGCAACTTAAATGCGCTACCTCATGGAAAACGCTGTTGCAGAATTGCTCACCGCAGGAGGCTACGCTAATTACCAACACGCTCTCGCCATCACCGGAGAAGCATAGCCCCGTATTGAGGTCGCCGGACGATAGATTCTCATAGGCACGTTCAAGGCTCTTATCATCCGCTCCGGCCTCGGCAAGAGAATGCAGTATCTCGTCAACCTCGTAGTGGGTCACGGCGTAAAAGCACGTGACCTTCCAACCGTAGGCTCTATCTAATGTAAATTGTTGTCTTATCATTTTGATATTCAGTTAAATTTTCGTATATTTGTACTCGGAAACGGATAGATGCGGAGTCATGACCCATCGAAAAAGACAAGCAGTTGGTCTTTCCGTTTCTTTTCTCTCAACTGCATCATTTTAACAACTGCAATTATGGCACAAAAACCTTTAGATTTCCAAGAGTTCCTTTCTCGTGCCCGAATTATTCATGGCGATAAATTCACCTATCATCAATCGGACTTTACAAAAGGCAAAGCAAAAACCAGAATCACCTGTCCTCGTCATGGAGATTTTTGGCAGATGGCGTATTCACACTTGCGAGGTTGCGGTTGCCCAATGTGTCACAAAGAAGATAAAGCGTCATCTGTTTTCGGCTTTGGGGTGAATGACTACAATGGCCCTGTCACCTTTGGCGATGCAAAATTATACTCATACGAGGTGTGGACTGACATGATAAAACGCTGTTATAAAGAGTACCGCTTAAGGGAATACCCTACCTATCAAGGCTGCAAAGTCTGCGATGAATGGCGTTATTTCAGCAAGTTCAAGGAATGGTTTGATGCAAACTATATCGAGGGCAATATGTTAGATAAAGACCTATTGGGCGGTGACAGCAAAATTTATAGTCCTCAAACGTGCTGTTTCTTACCACCTCGACTCAACATTGTATTGTCAAAGCATTCTATAACTATTTATAAGAGGGGTAATAAATATATAGCATACCAAACGCTTGACGGGCAAAAACTGCGTATAGGACATTATGCGACTCCACAGCAAGTAGTAAAAGTATATATAGCTACAAAACAGAGTTATATAAACAAACTTGCAGGCGAATATCTTAGGGATGGGCTTATAACTGAGGCAGTATATGATGCAGCCATCAGTTATTCAGACCCGTTCCTCCGCTATAACATCTCCTCCCAATCAATGGGTTCTCCATCACCTATGCGTTTAGCCCACCAACATCTAAATGCTGTTTCTGGCGAAGCATCCACATCGTCAATGTAATCTTTGATGAAAAGACATAGGCTTTTCTCATCGGGTAAACTGGATTTGTAGTAGTCTGATTTTGCCATTGTTGCCACATAAACATAATTATACATTACGTTATTTTCGATTTTAATGCCATATTTTGTGAGCATCTCGTCTACTTGGTCTTTTGTGAATGGCTCTACCTTTTCTAATTTCCCGGTGGCACTATTGAGTTTTCGCATCTGTTTGACCGCATACTCATAAGCGCGTTTTGAAAAGTTCCATCCGAACTCTCTGATATACCGTTTCATATGGCGCGGCATATCATCATAAATATCTAAGGGGTATTTTCTCATTGTTTAAGGTTTTAATCCGAGCAACTTGCAAGTAAAACTGACAAGCTGCTCGGATAGTTAATTATTAACGGCGATAGCGTGAGTATCGACCGGTCCCTCTGACACCTCGTCTTTCGCCGAAGTCGTCGTCATCTTCCCAGTCCTCGTCCTCGCGGTTGCCGTAACGGTTGCCATAGCCGCCGCCTGAATAACCGCCGCCACGGTTGCCGTAGCGTCCGTAGCCGCCGCGCTCGCCCATCTGCGAGTCCTCTGCAAGCTCTTCGATGCACTCATACATCTCCTTGCCTATTTTGAGGATTTTCTTGGCTTTCTCTTTCAGATCCATAACCTTATCCTCAGTTATCTCGATTATATAGCCCATAGTTATTTGTCGTTAGATGATTTACGCGAACCGCCGCCGCTCAACGCCTTTGCGAGCATATCCTGAATACTGCCGAGAGTCCCCTCGATGCCGTTGATTTTGCCCTCCAGCGCACCTATCTTAGCCTCCTGCTCCTTTTCTTTGGCGAGCTGTGGGTTAAGCATACACTTGATGGAGTCGTAGCTGTCAACCACACTCTGATGGTACGGCATTGTTTCGAGAGCCTGTACGCTTGCACGGTACTGCGTCTCAAATTCCTGCTCCACAAGGTCGCGGCTGTCGGTGATGTAGGTGTTCTCCGCCGGATAGAAACGGAACTGCTCATTGGAGGAAAGTTTCTCGAACTTGTATTTCTCCTCCCCGGCTGTCACCTCGATTGTGATGAATGTTTCCATCGGCAGACCGAAAGGCTGCGGTGGAAGCCCTGCCGCCGTCACGGGGTCGGTCTTGTGTGTTATTGTGCCTATGCGGAGACTCGGCGCTTTATCCTTGCCGCCTTTTTGGAGGATATAGAACAAGCCTCCATCTCTAAGATTATTGAACATTGTCGGTTCTCGTAAATCGGTTAATAAATCTGTTTATGCAACGCCTGTCATTACTTGCAGGGTATTTGTCTGTTTGTCGTACCAAAATTGATACACCCCGACACCTTGCAGGTCTGCGATTGTCAGGGGGTCGCCGCCGTACTTGGTGACGGGCTGCGTCACACCGTTGGTCTCGAACAGCACGGGGAGTGTGCCGGTCGTTCCTGTTGGAACGGCTTGTGCGAGATTGACGAACACGGTGCCACGATACCAGTTGCTTGCGAAAGCATGGTTGGCGAAAGTGAACACTACATTGTCCGTGGTTACGTTAACGCCGGTCGACTGAACCGTTGCCGACCCTCTGCGGTTTACCCATGAGAAAGGATTTATTGCCATAGCCTGCCTCCTTTCTTCGTTATCCCCAAAAACCTGTTCCGTTGGGAAATGCAGGATTTCCGTATATACCCCATTGTGCTGCTACACAGTTGGGAACTGCTGTCACGGGTGAATAGGGAACTTTGAGGACTTCGGGTTGGGCGCACTCAATCTTGGCAAGACGAGATGAAAGGTCTCCGAGAGCAGCGTTGACCGGAGCAATTGCCTGTCCTACGATGCCCGAGGTCATTGCCGATGCCTTGAATGTGCTGTTCTCCTCTCTGAGTGCATCGATTTTGTTCTGCATTTCGCGCATTTCTGCTGCACGCTGCCCTGCGAGAATCTGAGAGGTCGAACCTTCGATGCTTTTAACGATGTCGCATGTCTGACGTTGCGTCTCATAAGCTACGGACGAGAATCCCCGTTCCATTCCTGTGCCGAGTCCGGCGATAAGCCCTTTGAGGTCGCAGCAGCACGATGCAATTTGGCTTGTCAGTGCGTTGTTTCCCTGCATCAAAGACATAATGACTTGGTTGGTGTTCTGCCCCATCTGATTTCCTAAATTGCAGATAGCGTTAGACACACCGTTGATACCCGCGATGATTTGGTCTTTCGAGCAGCCGACGGCGCTTGCAAGTTGGCTGATGTCAATGCCGTTACGCTGAATAGCGTCCATGAGCATCTGACGCTCGGCGTCTCCGCGACCGTTACCGTTGCCTCCGAAGCCGAAATTTCCGTTTCCGAAGATGGCGGCAATCACGATAAGGGCGATGATGTCCTGAAATCCACCGTTGTTGCCGAAGAAGCCGCCATTGCCATTATTCATCATGCCGAGCAAAGCAGCTGTATCGATACCTCGGTTCTGTAACAGTGCGGGAAGCATTGCAGCGATGCTGTTGTTTGCCGCTGAAGTACCTGAGTCAGGAAAACTGAATACACGTGTATTTTCTCCCATAAATTGTAAATAAATTGCGTTACGGTCAATATTAACCCTGTCTCTTATACACATCTGACGCTGCCGACGATCTTACGCGTGTAG
>ERZ1027125.639-NODE-639-length-13591-cov-4.442967_pt1 | contig 13591 bp, 7 predicted proteins | sample MGYA00519249_ERZ1027125 | MGnify/ENA primary metagenome ERZ1027125 (study PRJEB26926, sample SAMN06164580) | human gut metagenome | biome: ENVO:00009003; feature: ENVO:2100002; material: ENVO:00002003 | host: Homo sapiens | place: USA | collected 2012 ... | reverse complement strand
TGTGTATAAGAGACAGCCCTGGGACTGTTCGGGTTCCAGGCCATCGTAGGCTTGCTAAACTCCTACCAGGCTGAGTTTGACGGCTCCATTTTGGGTGCCAATGTGTCTGTGGTGGCCATTTTAATTTTGGTGGCCAAGATCGTGTCTGCTGTGGCGGACCCGGTGGTGGGCAACCTGATCGACCGGTCCAAAAGCAAGCGCGGCAAGTTCAAATCTATGATCCTGTACTCTCTGGTGCCGCTGCTGGTGATGACCGCTGTGGTGTTTGTGAAAGTGCCGTTTTCCGGCACCGGGCTGTATGTGTGGATCTTCCTCACCTACTTGGTTTGGTCCATTGCCATGACCATGGGCGATGTGCCCTCGCAGGGGATTGCTTCCGTGCTGACCCCGGATCCCACGGAGCGCACCAATGTGGTGTCCATTTCCAATACCTTTAAGCAGATCGGCTTTTCTGCCTGCGTGGTGATTGTGCCGATTGCCTGCCTGATCATTCCCGGCGGGTCCAAGGTGTTCGTCAAGTCCGGTGAGACAGATACGCCTATGATCGCTTCCGAGTTCTTCTGGACCGCAGTGCTTACCGCCATCTTTGGTTGTGTGCTCTTTGCCCTGATTCCGCTGCTCAATAAGGAGCGGGTGCCCTACCAGGCCGGCGAAAAGACCACTTTTAAGGATATGATGGGCGCGCTGAAGAACAATAAACCCTTAATGCTGGTGATTATTTCTTACTTCCTGGGCTTTGGCCGTCAGATGGCTATGGGTATCCAGGTACAGGCCGCAACGGTGATCCTGGGCAGCCAAAACTTGGTGGCTGTTTTGGGTATCGTTACCGCCGTGGGTTCCATGATCAGTATGGCGCTGTGCCCCCTGCTGATTAAGAAGCTGGATGAGCGTAAGGCGTACATTCTTCTGTCTGTTTACGGCTTTGCCGCTTCCATTTTCTCCTTTGTGATCGGCCATTTCTGGTTCCAGTCTCCGGACAATATGGTGCTCACCGTGCTGTTTTATGCCTCTCTGTTCCTAATCGGCTTGCAGTTCGGCGCCGTCACCTTAATGCCCATGATCATGACCGCCGATTGCGTGGATTATTACGAGTATGAGACCGGCAAGCGGATGGAGGGCGCCGCCTATTCCATCCTGACCTTGACCATTAAGGTGTGTCTGGCACTGGGTACCGCCGTGGGTCTGATCTTTGTGCAGGTGTCCGGTTATTATGACGCTTTGGGTGCCGGTACTTTCACCACCAAGACGAAGGACATTATCTTTTTTGCTTATACCGCCTTGCCGGGCGTGCTGGCACTGCTGTCCATCTTCCCCATGTTTAAGTACGACATTGTGGGCGAGAAGAAGGCGCAGATCTCTGCCGCCCTGTCCCAGCGCCGCGCCGGTAAAGAATAAGCGTATAATAACAGATACAATATGTATATATAGAGAAAAGCGACTTCCCTCGGGAGGTCGCTTTTTTGTGTGGTGTGCGGCGGGTTTAAATATGTGTGCATATCGGTGTGCAAGAGGATGGTATACACATCAGAGACGGCGGATAGTATCCGCCCACTTTGAATTGCAACGAGAATTTCCGCATTTTATTTTTTGCCATTTTTGGCCTGGTTACGCGAAATTTTGGTGGATCGGAAAAAAATTTTTATTTTTTCCGACATTACCTATTGACATAGTAGGCATTATGGTGTATAGTTAAGTCAATCCAACGGGGAGACCCGAAGAAATCAGGAGACCGCTATGAACCGGTTATTTCCCACATTGTTAAGACAAAATTTCCGATTTGGACGAATGAGCCGATGTATGTGACCCAATCGTAACCTACACTGTATCATTTGAACTTGAAAGGAATTTGAATTATGAGCAAGAAATACGCATTTGAGACTTTGCAGCTGCATGTTGGCCAGGAGCAGGCGGATCCCGCTACCGACTCCAGAGCCGTACCGATTTATCAAACCACTTCTTATGTGTTCCATAACAGCGACCACGCCCAGGCCCGTTTTGGCCTGGCAGACGCCGGCAACATTTACGGCCGTCTGACCAACTCCACCCAGGATGTGTTTGAAAAGCGCATTGCCGCTTTAGAGGGCGGCGTAGCCGGTTTGGCTACCGCCAGCGGTGCGGCTGCTTTGGCTTACACCTTCCAGGCACTGGCCAAGGCCGGTGACCATATTGTCAGCGCCAAGACCATTTACGGCGGCACTTACAACTACCTGGAGCACACCTTCCCGGAGCACGGGGTCAAGACGACTTTTGTTGACCCGGACGATCTGCAAAATTTTGAGGACGCCATTCAGGACAACACCAAGCTGATCTTCTTTGAGACCCTGGGCAACCCCAATTCTAACTTGGTGGACATTGAGGCCCTGGCCAAGATCGCCCACAAGCACGGCATTCCGCTGGTGGCGGACAGCACCTTTGCAACGCCCTATCTGCTGCGCCCCATTGAGTACGGCGTAGACATTGTGGTCCACAGCGCCACCAAGTTCATCGGTGGTCACGGCACCACCCTGGGCGGCGTGATTGTAGACAGCGGCAAGTTCGATTGGGAAAAGAGCGGCAAGTTCCCGCAGTTCACCGAACCCAACGCCAGCTACCACGGCATCAGCTTTGTGCAGGCTGCCGGCCCGGCTGCGTTTGCCACTTATATCCGCGCGATTCTGCTGCGCGATACCGGTGCTGCTATTTCTCCCTTTAACGCATTCCTGCTGCTCCAGGGCGTAGAGACCCTGTCCCTGCGTGTGGAGCGCCATGTGGAGAACACCAAAAAGGTGTTGGAGTACCTGCAAAATCACCCGCTGGTCGAGCATGTGAACCATCCGTCCTTGGATCCCAAATATCAGGATCTGTACAATAAATATTTCCCCAACGGTGCCGGTTCCATCTTCACCTTTGACATCAAGGGCGGCGAAAAAGAGGCAAAGGCCTTTATCGACGCGCTGGAAATCTTCTCTCTGCTGGCCAATGTGGCAGATGTAAAGTCCCTGGTGATCCACCCCAAGACCACCACCCACTCCCAGCTGTCTGAGCAGGAGTTTAACGAGCAGAAGATTTTTGACAACACCATCCGTCTTTCTATCGGTACAGAGAACATCAACGACATTATTGCCGATCTGGAGCAGGGATTTGACGCTGTAAAAGCGCTGAACGCCTGATTTGACCGACAATTTCATTTGAATTTGACAAGGAGTTATTATCATGGCAATTTATAAATCTATCCTGGACCTGGTCGGCGGCACCCCGCTGGTGGAGTTGACCCAGTTTGAAAAAGAGAACGACCTGAAAGCAACTGTTTTGGCCAAGCTGGAGTATTTTAATCCGGCCGGTTCCGTGAAGGACCGTATTGCTAAGGCCATTGTAGAGGACGCAGAAAAGTCCGGCAAGTTGCAGCCCGGCGGCACCATTATTGAGCCCACCTCCGGCAACACCGGCATCGGTCTGGCAGCCGTTGCTGCGGCCAAAAAATATCGCCTGATCATCACCATGCCGGAGACCATGAGCGTGGAGCGCCGCAACCTGATGAAAGCCTATGGCGCAGAGCTGGTGCTCACCGAGGGCGCCAAGGGCATGAAGGGCGCCATCGCCAAGGCAGAGGAGCTGCACGAGCAGATCCCCGGCTCCATCATCGCCGGTCAGTTTGTAAACCCGGTGAACCCGGCCACCCATAAGGCCACCACCGGCCCGGAGATCTGGAAGGACACCGAGGGCAAGGTTGACATCTTTGTGGCAGGCGTAGGCACCGGCGGTACGGTGTCCGGCGTGGGCGCGTACCTGAAGAGCCAGAACCCCAATGTAAAAGTGGTTGCCGTAGAACCTGCTTCCTCCCCGGTGCTGTCCACCGGCCAAGGCGGTGCCCATAAGATCCAGGGTATCGGCGCCGGCTTTGTACCGGATACGCTGGATACCAAGATCTACGACGAGATCATTACCGTCACCAATGAAGATGCTTTTGCCACCGGCAAGCGCCTGGCTAAGTCTGACGCGGTGCTCACCGGTATCAGCTCCGGTGCAGCCGTTTGGGCGGCCGAGCAGCTGGCCAAGCGCCCCGAGAACGCAGGCAAGACCATCGTAGCCTTGCTGCCGGATACCGGTGACCGCTACCTGTCCACCCCGCTGTTCCAGGACTGATTTTAGCCCCCAAAGAATACCACCGCCCCGGCGTGAGCCAAAGCGGTGGTGTTTTTTTTTGCGTATGCATAAGTGGGGATGGAGCAGCCACAGTTGCCTGCCCAATCATCCGCTTGACAAACCCTGCCGGATATATTAAAATAACACAAGTGCCGTGATCGGCTTGTGTTAGCCGTATGGCGGGCGGACAAAAATATTAAGAAAAAAGCAAAATAAAAAATCGGGGTGTAGCGCAGTTGGTAGCGCGCCTGCTTTGGGAGCAGGATGCCGCAGGTTCGAATCCTGTCACTCCGACCATAAGTCCACCGTAATTTCAATAGAATTGCGGCGGACTTTTTCTACGCCCCAAAACCGCTTGAAACAAGGCATTCAGGCTTATAACAAACCCCATCATAGAGTACTTCTGCGGAAGAGTGATCCTGCCACACTGAACATGGCGGTAGAATTTTTCATAATTCGGTGGTATAATTAATTCCGATCCGACCAATTGAATAAAACACATACATAGCTGCTTGGTTTTCTTTTGAGAATCAGGCGGCTTTCTTATTTCCGGAGGCGATGAAAAATATAATTGCAAAAGTAAAATTTTGTTGATAAGGGTACTGTTTATGATATTAACTCTGTTTTGTGTTTTTCTTTAGCACCGCTCTTACACGAATCGTCAAGGGTATCATGACAACATAAAACAGTATCAGGTAAAACGGGAAAATAACCATACCGAATGTCTGACCGAGTAATCCGCAAAGTGCGGGAGCGAGCATGATTCCGATATATGCCGATGCCATTTGAATTCCGATGACAGACTGTGAAATATCGCTGCCGAAGTTTTCGGGTGTAAGGTAATTAAAATTCGGGAACAGCGGACCGTTTCCGAGTCCAATTAAAAACATTCCGGCGGCGCACAGATATACATTGCTCGGAAGAACCAAAAGCAACAGGGCTGCACCTAATACGATCTGCCCCAGCTTTAGTATTTTCCAGCTATGCAATCTTGTTGCCAACACGCCGGACAAAAACCGTCCGAGAGTCAACCCGACATAGTATATCATTATAATTCGAGCTGCCTTTTCCGGGGACAAATGCTTGTATTCCACAAGAAATGTACTGCCCCATCCGCCGCAGGTGCATTCTATTGCACAGGAGGTGATAAACAGTCCGCACATCATTTTTACGCCCGGAATTTTCAATATGCTTCTAAGCGATAAGCTTTTAAATTCGGCTTCATCCGTGCTTTTTTCAGCACCATGCACTTTATGCCATAAAGGAAGCGATATAAACAACAGCGCAGCTATGGCAAGCTGAATGATAAAAGTAATTCTGTATCCGCCTCGCCAACCGGATTTGCCTGCAATAACAAGTGATAAAATGTAGGGGCTTACGGATACGCCGACGCCGTAAAAGCAATGCAGAAAGCTCATATGTGTTGCGGAATAATGCAGAGCAACATAGTTATTCAGTGCTACATCTATTGAGCCGGCACCGATGCCGAGTATAACAGATAAAAAGCACATCACCCATAAATTCGGCGCAAAAGAATAGCCAAGTAAGGCAATCGCTGTCAGAAGCGTGCTGTATGCCGAAACCTTATTGGTTCCGAGCTTGGCGATTACTTTAGAGCTGATAATGCTTGATATAACAGTTCCGCATGACACTATGACCGTAACAAAGCTTCCGAATGAAAAAGGCAGACCGAAGTCGGAGTATATGGCAGGCCAAGCCGTACCGAAAAGCGAGTCCGGTATCCCCAAGCCGATAAAAGCGATATATATTATAATCAACAATACTGTCGCCATAGAATGCACCCCTGCAGCTTGCAAAAAAATTATGTTTTTTGAACTCTGAATATCAAGAATTATACTACAAGTCAATCAATAAATCAATAAAAACGAATAACAATGAAAGGACTGAACGATATGAGTAAAAGGAAAATCAGACTGCTTGCCGATTATGTCGTCCGGCAGATATTCGATTGCGTAGCGGTAGAGTCAAAAGCGAAAATCAAGGTGGTCTTTATCGGAGGCACCGAAATCGAAATTACGCTGTAAAAAAACTTGAAAACAGAAACGGAGTAATGTAAAATGATTGTGCCGAGAGTGTTCAAATCAAGACAGCGAAAACGCAAAAACATCTCTATTGTCCTGTCTTCACACAATATTTTCCCCCTGCTATAGCAGGGGGAAAATATTTTATTCAATTGTTTCCACCGGTAATGGGTTCATGTTTCCCACCCACTGGTGTAAAAACGCGGAAGCTTGGTTTCGATTCAGATTGTCGTGGATTTTTTGGTTGTAGTAATTTCTTAGGCATCTGTAGCAAGACGAGTCGCAATCGCAGTTGTCTACAACGGAAATTGCTTTTGCGAGGACTCGTTGGAATGCTTGCCCGTCCGCTGTCACAATTCTGCGAACATGGCCTGCGCCACCAGCGACTGCATCATATAAAACTACAGAAAAGATCATACACCCATCCACAGATGTGTAGAACAAACATCCTTTGATGTCGGTGCGCTCTATCCCCATCTCGCGGGACAATCCCTCTAACAGGGCATAGAGTACTGACAGCATCACATTTATATCTGCCGCCTCTTGTGTCGCAAAGGTGATTTTTGCCACATCTGTCTTGAAATCATGCGACAAACGGTATTCTGCCGAGTTGCCCTCCTTATTAACACAACGGTATCCTCTGGAGTTCTTGTGCTCAAGAGGGATTCCGGTTTCGCTTGCATATCCGCAAGCAGGACAAACCTTGTAATCAGTTTGGCCAATGACTACGAGAGAGTCATTTGAAGTAGATTCAATTTGCAAAGCTTGACCGTTTACTTCAAATATTTGCTTGGCGATTAGATTACGATGCGGGTCTCCAATGTAGTAATCGTCTGTCTTAAAATCGTGTTCGGGGCGGTGCATAGGAACAGGTCTGGCTTCTTTTTCTGCACAGAACCCCATGCGCGGTTCCAAAGTTTTTCTCCAAGACAGGCGTTTGATGGGTGTATGGCAGGAAACGCATTCGCGACCGCTGCCAGTAACAGGATCTTTAGTGAAGTTTGGCTGGCCGCAAGTAGGACACTTGGGGCAGTAGAAGCCTTTCTCCCATGCGGCATCCGCATTTTTGCCCGGCATTTTACGAATATAACGGCTGACATACATTTTCCCATCTGCCACGACCTCTGCACCGGGAGCGTACTCTGCGATGGCCATTTGTAGGTCTCTGGCTAATTGCAGAGCCTTTCCTCGCCCCACGGCGTTGATGTCTGGGATCAACTCAACGGTATCCACAGGGAAACCGTACTTGGGAAGTACATTATTCCGAACCAAAAAACCGATAAGGCTCTTTTTTCCAGCGTTGTCATCCTTGCTGCACCTGAAATTTCTAAGGGTGCGGCTCCAGACACCGGCAGCTTCATCGTCGTGCCTGCGGCGGCAAGCCAACAGTTCTTTTTCCATTTCCGCTACTGTTCCGCGGAAATCCTGTACGGCGATTTCAAGAACACCATTCTCTCCGCAAAGTCGATTTATCCAACCGAAATCAGCAATCCCAAGTCGCTGATGCATTTTTGTTGGAATCGAGCGTAGTAAGAGTTGTCGGAGATTTTCCGGCTGTGTATTCAAGTACTCCTTCAGCAGCTCATAGCCGCCTTCATTCAACAAGACAGTTTGGTTATCACCTGCATAAACTTCCTTATGCTGTGCGAAGAAGGAACTCAGAGCTACAGCAAAAATATGGCGATTTAGTATCTTTTCGTTCTCGATTTCGAAAATTGGGGCTTTGATCTTTCCACTGATCATGGCCGTCGGGTCGCCATAATATGTAAAGTCGTGAGAGGATAATTTCGCATAGGTCATAACAAATGCCGCAGAATGCTTTGCTCGACCGGCACGGCCTGCCCTCTGCACATAATTGGATGGACTGGGCGGGACATCACGCATATACACGGTTTCCAGACTGCCCACATCAACACCCATTTCGAAAGTCGTGGAGCAGCTGAGCGCATTGATTTTCTTTTGTACGAAGGCTTCTTGATACCGTGTTTGCTGATCCTTTGCAAGTTGCGCCGTATGCTCCTTGATATATAACGGTTCAGAGTGACTGCTGCTATAAAGACGGGCGTAGTGGTTCATGGCAGAATCCTTTAGAGGATCACAGGGTTCCAACATTCCTGCGCATTTTACGGAAGCACAATGTTTTTTTACGTTATACGGTGTGACCCGACCACATTTCTTGCAACGGTAAAATTTCGCGCCCTCCGTTCCGCCGATGCAAATATCAAAATCGTTCGCATCGAGTACAAATTCCTCCGTTTCCGCTTTGAACACATTAGTCCAATAATCTTCCAAAATGGCGTCCGCTTCATCATCGGAAATACCCAATGCCCGCGTCAGCCGCACGAGTCGACTGTTGGGATAATAATTCCCGTTGGGACGCTTTCGACCACGCCACCCGGAGATCCAGCTTTGTTTTGCGGAGTCTCCTGTACGCAGCAATACCAACTTCTTTGCCGAGGGCGTAAAGAAAATATACTCGCGTTCAGCGGCTGTCAGCGTGTATTCCTTTCCCGCATCGACGGCACCGGAAAATACTGCGTCCTGTGTCAGAAGTTCGAGCAGGGCAATGGCGTCCTGTGATGAGAGGTTATACGGGTCGCCCTGAAACGCCGTAGCTACCTGAGCGTTTCGCCTGTATGCAAAAGAAAGCACACCCATTGACACAAGGCTGGTGCCGCGGCGGGCATTGAACATTTCATTCAGAATCGCCACCCACGCATTACTGCGGCTCGCAGCAGATAACTTACCCACATCTTGATTTTCGCCAGCATCCCACTCGGCAAAAGATCTGTTGTTTTCAAAATAGCGGCTGAGTTCATCGACGAATTGAAATACACTTACTTTTTCTATGCCGCTATTGCGATATTTCTCCGCAATGTGCCAAATACCTCGTCTACGCAAAAATTCATCATAGGAACGCTCCATATAGGAGGCGAAAAACGCCGCTTCACTTCGGCTGTCAGAGAAGCAAAGAAACTGCCGCATCAGCTTTTTATGTATTTGCTGTGGTTGCGCTGTGCCAGCGAAGATGCTGCGCCGACCAGAATTCTGATTTTCTTTTGGTGCTGATGTTATGGTGACTTCCTCGTTGGGAAGTTGCTCGAAAAGCTCGGTTCCCAATACAGCGGTGGCTGCTTCGCTTCCCAAATAGAAGCGGCGGAACGAACCAAAGCCGCAGGCGGGGCATCTGGCAACATGGTTTTTGTGTTGTTCTATTTTGCGAAGCCTGCGATAGTTGGATTCGCTGTGTTCACATAGTGGCTTAAACTTTGTGTCTGCTTCCGAAGAGATAGCCCCGCAAACCGAGCAAATGACAAAATCGTTTGTGGCATCATCTGCACAATCCTCCTCGTCAATCAGTACATCTTCTGCGCTGTCTTTAAGGTAGTAGAAGTCGGAAGGGTCGTCCAGCCCCTTCCGCGCTGATGGGCGTAAAGCCCCGCCTTCTTCTCTGCCGACAATAGCCATTCTTCCACAATCTGTGCAGACAGCGGCCTCGAATACCGCGGCATCGGTTTTGTTGTTTTCATTTGTAAACGAGTGCTTCCGATGTAAAAACAGGCGCTTAGGAGAGGTGAGCGTGATATATGCCCCCTCCAAGGCTCGCACAAAAAAGTGATAGCGGGGCTTGATCAGATTTGCGCCATCTTTTTCGGCGCGAGCACAGACAGCAATGAAGGATATGACCTGCTCATTAGTCATGGGACATATTTCGGATAGGATCTGACATAGCTGTGCGACCGTAATTGGCTGATGTGCGACCTTCCGAAGCAATGCAAACAGCCGGGAATGCAAGAAAAGCGCATAGAGCTTTTCGTCCTCGCTCCCTCCCGGAGCGAAGTCAGCGTGATAGCGGGCTAACACGGAGGAAATATCAGGACTTCTTTGCAGTTCCTCAAAAAGTGCTGGTGCAAAGTCCAAAAAATCTTCCATGGCAGGTCGCTTTTCTGTGGAACGAATAATTCCAGAGCGTTGGAATGCAACACCACATAGCTTTTCAGCAAAGCTCAGGATATCACCATCTGCATCAGGTCCGCCAAGCGTTGCACTTGTCAGAACATATTGAACGCTATCGGGTTCGCTGATCCTCGCCCGGAGTCGGCGCATCAGCAGGGAAGTCTCCATGCCTGTTGCACCTTTGTAGATGTGTGCTTCGTCCAAAACAATAAACTTTAACTTGGCACCGGAGAATACTGCGTCATCTTTTGGCCGTAGCATCATGTATTCCAGCATGGAATAGTTGGTGATAAGAATGTGGGGTGGTTTTTCCTGCATGACCTCACGGGAGATGATTTCATTGGGAGCAGGGTCTATCGGTTCCCCGGCTTCATCGTGGTAGGTGCGGTGGTACTCCGCCAGCGCCTTGGACTGTGTATGCTCGGTATTGCCATTGTAAACACCGTAGCATATTTGAGGGTAATTCTTGAAAAGAGCGCGCATACGCTTCATCTGGTCATTGGCCAACGCATTCATCGGATAAATGATGATTGCACGGACACCGGCGGAAAGAGTTCCGGCTTCCTGCTCTCGCAACAGATGATCGATAATGGGCAGCAAAAAACTCTCTGTTTTACCAGAACCAGTTCCCGTGGTAACGACCAGATTTTCCCCTTTGCCCGCTTTCAGCATGGCTGCTTCCTGATGCTGATAAAGAGGCCTGTCTAACTTTGCCAAGTTCAAAATAGCCGGGGTTCACTTCGGGGATAGGGCGTGTGCCGAGCATAAGTTGTCCATCCCATCCTTCTGGTAGCGTCAACTGTACAAATTCGTCATGTGGAATGGATTTGTGCCAAATCATATTAGATGACTTGAATGCGTTATACCCCATCAACGTGCAGTGAACCAAAGGAATGTACAGTTCAAGCTGCCAAGCCATTCCGGAAACGGGGACGATTATACTGTCAGAGGTATCTTCTAAGACCAGGGAATAATGGAACTGCTTGGCGGCAAAGGAAATATTGGCGGTTGCTTGTGATCCGTCTGCATAGTAGATGGGCGCATTTAAAGTAACATTGAAATCTGCAAGAACTATGTAATTGAATTCATATTTTACCAAGTCAGTAGCCAGGTCGATTATACGGACACAGTGGCAAAGGCCATCATTTTCTGATGGAATTTCCAATTCATTTCCGCCTTCACAGAAAGCATCTGCATTGTGACGCACTCCGTCGATGGAGAATTGGTATCGTATGCTTTTTTCTCCCTCGGGGAGAACGATAAAAAGCTGGAAGGGGGCAGGAAAAATATCGAAAGATGTCCCCTGATGGATTACTTGGGCAGAGGCCGCTTTACGCAGGGAGGTATGATGGCGGAACTGTGCCGCAGTTGATGCGCATACGAAGATCTCTCGACCATCGATGGCAGCTGATGACACCTCATCCAAATTTATGCGGTATAGCTGCCCCGGATATGGGTAGCTATATATTCCGTCTGTATCATCGGGAAAGGTTACTTCCTGCGAGTTGCTGGCAAACAAGTAAATTGTTCCACGGTGGGTAGTTCTTTCAGTTCCCGATGCATCCAATAAGATATACTGGCGATATAGCTTTTCAACCGAATTATAGAGAAGCTCTCCGTCATAGTGGATCTCTACCCGTATAGCAGGTGGGTTTGAAAAATCATACGACATTTCTTCAAACGGAATGAAGCGACTTCTTGTTGTTAAGCACAATTCATCCCCAGTGACCGAAAGTTCGGCGTTATAGATACAAATTTCACTTTGGTAGATTTTAATTACAGGGCGTTGCTGCGCCACCTTAGACAAGCGGATTTTAGGTATTGCTATGCCAACGGAGGAATGCTCCATCGTATATTGAGCATAGATGCGGTCTGTCGTTGTTGCAACATATTCTGTTTTCCGCTGCCGTTGTTCCCCTTGTGCCTGTACCCGTTCGGTGCTGCTTTTCCTTTGATACCATTCGACGAGGATGGTGTCCCAATAATTTCGGTCGGGATCAATTAGGTCAGTATTTTCATTCCGGAGAATTGCGTCCATCTTTTTTACGATGGAGTCACAGAGAACTGCCATATATCCGGGACGTTCCTTAAACAATGTCTGCAAACCGGAAAATATGGCATCTGCCCTTAATTGCAGTTCATCATTCTTGGCAACGCGGGAATCCCAACGCGCACGCATGCCTTTCGTAAATACTTTGTAGCTGATATCCTCCGTTACATATTGGAAATCTAAGTTCTTCACATAAAAATCAAATAGAATGGAGTAGAGAGCTTCTATGCTTTGCTTTGGCGCCAGAGCATGGAGCAACAGAGAGGTGTAATATCGCTGTGTTCCCTCAGGTGCGAAAAAACGCTTGTAGTGTGCCAGTGTACCTTTAATTGCACCTCTGAAATAATTGTACAATCTATTGGCTGCGGCCTCAGAATTTTCCGGATTAAATCCGTATTGAAGGAAAATATAATTCCAAAGAGACCCGGAAGTCTCCTCATCTGCTAATTCTGAGGACCAACCCTTCAACAGGTTTATTGTTTCAAGTACGAGTACAGCGTCCTCTCTTACGGAAGTGCGTCCTCCATCTATCAACACTTGCTTGACGGTTTCGCTTGCGGATTGATAGAGCAGTGCGTCTTCCGCATCGGTCAAGTGGTACTCTCCGGCTAACGGATAGGCCCGAAACACATAGTCGGCCAGTGCAAAGGCGGTAGGATCGGGAGAGAGTCCGCATTTATCTCCACTGTGCATATCGGGTTCGATATACCCTGTTTCTTTCCAAATAAAGCCTCTGCCGGTAAGCCATTGAACAGATGATACACCAGCACCTCTTGCGTATCTGCGGATTTCCACAAACAACGACAAATATACGCTAAGGCGAGATTGTTCAGCAAATATCACCTTCTCCGGGAATGCCTTGTTCAATCGGTTCAGAAACTCTGCTTCGCTCATGCGCATAATATCCACCCACCTTACACATTAATCAAAGCACGAATGGGAGCTGTAATATGTGGTATTTTGTCAATTATAGCATAAAGATGTAACAATCTCAACCATGCAGTTTTGTGAGCTTCGATATATGTGTGCGGAAGTGTGATTCAAATCTCCAGCATCCCCTGCAGCTCCGCGCTGGCGGCTTTCTTGTTCTTGTCGAAGGCGTGAGTGTAGATGTCCAGCGTGGTGGAGGGTTGGGCGTGGCCGAGGATGCCCGCTACCGTGGCTACATCCGCACCGCCTGCAATCATCAGGCTGGCGGCGGTGTGGCGCAGGCTGTGAACATTGAGCTGCTCCGGCAGGCCGTTCTTTTTCAGAATGCACTTGAACCGCCAGGTGAAGGTAGTGGGCGTCATAGGCAGGCGTGTGCCCTGTCGGCGGAACAGGAAGTCCGTTGTTTCCAAATTTCTTTCATCATAGGTCTGAGTGATGTACTGCTGTCTCTTATACACATCTGACGCTGCCGACGATCTTACGCGTGTAG
>ERZ1027125.622-NODE-622-length-13833-cov-4.455581_pt1 | contig 13833 bp, 10 predicted proteins | sample MGYA00519249_ERZ1027125 | MGnify/ENA primary metagenome ERZ1027125 (study PRJEB26926, sample SAMN06164580) | human gut metagenome | biome: ENVO:00009003; feature: ENVO:2100002; material: ENVO:00002003 | host: Homo sapiens | place: USA | collected 2012 ... | reverse complement strand
ATCTACACGCGTAAGATCGTCGGCAGCGTCAGATGTGTATAAGAGACAGATCGTACATTATCTCTAAAGATGGAAAGCCGGGTCCTGTTTGTACAAAATTGTATAACAAACTGCGTGCTATCCAGTATGGTGATGAACCTGATACACATAATTGGGTGACAATTTTAGACTAATAGAAAAATAGATTCTTATGAAAACAAATTCAGAATTGAAGAATCGGGCAATCGATGCGTTGACCGGTAATTGGGGACTGGGTGCGGTTATTACCTTGGTCTATGGACTGGTGATGAATGCCCCTACGCTGCCCTATCGTATTATGGAGTCGGTGGCTTCGTCTTCCTTTAGTCTCATCGCTTTGTTGCTTTTGCCATTGGGCTTCGGCTATACCGTCCTTTTTTTGGATGTGATTCGTGGAATAAAGCTGGATTTTGCCCGTCTTTTCGATGGGTTTAAAGACTATGGACGGATATTGGGTACAATGCTGCTGACTACAGTCTATACGTTCCTGTGGACGTTGCTGCTTGTCATTCCGGGCATCATGAAGTCCTATTCATATGCCATGACGCTCTTTATTCTGAAAGATTATCCGGAGTTACAGTACGATGCTGCCATAGAGAAAAGTATGGCGATGATGTCCGGTCGTAAGATGAAGATGTTCTTGTTGGATTTGAGCTTCATTGGTTGGGCTATTCTGTGTTGTTTTACTTTGGGGATTGGTTTCTTGTTCCTGGCTCCTTATGTAGAAGCATCACATGCTGCTTTCTATGAAGATCTGAAGAAAGAATTGGGAGAGTCCGTTGAGGCAATTTCTGAATAATATAGAAAATAGAAAGATAAGAAAAATAGACCTGCAAGTGAATTGCGGGTCTATTTTTTTTCTCTTTCACAGGATATTCCTACCTTTGCCTGTGGAAACAAATTAATGATAGACTAATTTTCATGGGAAAAGGAAAACTGGAGAAATTTGCTGATATGCGGGAGTATCCGCACGTGTTTGAATACCCTTATTCGGTGGCCGATAACGTTACGTTCGATATGAAGGGGAATTGGAACCGTGACTTTTTTAAGAACGATAATCCGATAGTTCTGGAACTGGGATGCGGACGAGGTGAATATACCGTAGGGCTGGGTCGTATGTATTCCGATAAAAATTTTATCGGTGTAGATATAAAAGGGGCCCGTATGTGGACCGGTGCGACGGAAGCGCTGAAAGATGGCATGACGAATGTGGCTTTTTTGCGTACCAATATCGAAATCATCGACCGTTTTTTTGCTCCGGGTGAGGTGAGTGAGATATGGCTGACTTTCTCTGATCCGCAGATGAAGAAAGCGACTAAACGTCTTACTTCCACATACTTTATGGAACGTTATCGTAAGTTTTTGAAGCCGGACGGACTGATTCATTTGAAGACCGACAGTAATTTTATGTTTACTTACACCCGCTATATGGTAGAGGAAAACAAATTGCCGGTAGAGTTTATGACCGAAGATTTGTATCATTCCGGTTTGGTGGATGACATACTAGGCATCCGTACCTATTATGAACAACAATGGTTGGATCGTGGTTTGAATATAAAATATATGAAGTTCCGTCTGCCGCAAGAGAAGGAGTTGCATGAACCCGATGTGGAAATAGAATTGGATGAGTATCGCAGTTACAACCGCAGTAAACGAAGCGGGTTGAAAACAAGTAAATAATAACAGAATGATGACTTTATATCCGAAATTGATTTTGGACGCCTTGGCAACGGTGCGTTATCCCGGAACGGGAAAGAATTTGGTGGAAGCGGAGATGGTTGCCGATAATCTTCGCATTGACGGTATGTCGGTAAGCTTTTCGTTGATTTTTGAGAAACCGACCGATCCGTTTATGAAATCTATGATAAAGGCTGCCGAAACAGCTATTCATACTTATGTTTCACCTGATGTACAGGTAGCTATTGCGACAGAGAGCCGTCAGGCGGCGCGTCCCGAACCGGGTAAGCTGCTTCCATTGGTAAAAAATGTCATTGCTGTTTCATCCGGAAAAGGCGGGGTGGGCAAGTCTACTGTGGCGGCCAATCTAGCTGTGGCCCTAGCTAAACTGGGATATAAAGTAGGTTTGCTGGATGCTGATATTTTCGGTCCTTCTGTGCCTAAAATGTTCCAGGTGGAAGATGCCCGTCCTTATGCTGAGCAGATTGACGGTCGTGATTTGATTGTGCCGATTGAAAAATATGGTATCAAGTTGCTTTCTATCGGTTTCTTTGTCGACCCTGATCAAGCTACTTTATGGCGTGGAGGGATGGCTAGTAATGCTTTGAAACAACTGATTGGAGATGCCGCATGGGGAGAACTGGATTATTTCATATTGGATACGCCTCCGGGCACCAGTGATATTCATCTGACTTTGGTGCAGACTTTGGCTATTACGGGAGCTGTAATCGTCAGTACACCCCAGCAGGTGGCTTTGGCTGATGCGCGCAAGGGAATCAATATGTATACCAATGATAAAGTAAATGTTCCTATTTTGGGATTGGTGGAGAATATGTCATGGTTTACTCCTGCGGAACTTCCTGAAAATAAGTATTACCTTTTCGGAAAGGAGGGTTGCAAACAGCTGGCAGAGGAAATGAATGTGCCTTTGTTGGGACAAATTCCTATTGTGCAGAGTATCTGTGAAAATGGTGATAAAGGAACTCCGGCTGCTTTGAATGAGGACAGCATTACCGGGCGTGCATTTATAGAGTTAGCTGAAAATGTTGTGAAGCAGACCGAGAAGCGTAATGCGGAACAGGCACCGACACACATTGTGGAGATGAAGAAATGATTTAGGAATATATTTTTAAGATGAAAAGAGACTGTTCGAAACAGCCTCTTTTCTGTTTTTATGCTCTTTATTGCAGTTTGAAAGTTACAGGAACAGTGTATCTGCAACGTACTGCTTTGTCTTTTACAGTTGCCGGCTTCCATTTTGGCATGGATTTTGCAACCCGTGCTGCTTCAGCATCCAGTTCGGGGGTAATGCTGCGTACTATGCTTACATGGTCTACCGAACCATCTTTTTCAATAACCATCTGTACGATTACTTTACCTTGTGCTCCCTCCTTTTGCGCTGTTACGGGATATTTTATGTTGCGTGCCAAATATTGCAAGCAGGCTATCATACCTCCGGGGAATTCAGGCATATTGTCTGCTATCTGGTATACGGGGTCTTCTCCGACAAGAAGTAATCTCACCAGTTCCGGATTTTCCATATCTTTGATGGGGCAGAGTTCTTTTACCGTGAATTTTCCTTCTTGATAACCTTTATGGTTAATGGCAATGGTTTCGCCTACTCCTACTGTTAACTGAGCTTCTCCGTGAGCGTTTGTCGTGGCTTTGGCATTTGTTGAAGAAGAAATAAGTTCTACTCCTGCAAGTTGTTGGTTATCATTATTGGATATTTGTAACTTGATCCGTATTTGTTTGCCGGCTTTGATGTAGGCGGCAATATCATCATCGGTATCGAAAATGGCAGTGACATTCGGTTTGTTTGCTGAAAGTAGAAGTGATTGGTGTTTGGAACTTTTAGGAGAGGAAACGTCTAGGGAAACATACTTGGGAGTCGTCATATCCACTTCTATGGTAGCCTTTCCTTCTGCATTGGTCTTGAAAGTTTTTACTTCATTACCCGGTTTGATTTGCAGAGTAATATTAGGCTGAGGCTTACCTTCACTATTGGTTACGGTAATAGTGAAAGTCACCAGACCTTGTACTGTTGTGTTGACAAAAGATGCCACTTCTTCCCTTTCGGGGCGTGGGGTGCTTTCTTCCGTGGAATAGATTAACCTTTCGGCTGTCCGTGCCACGGTTTCAATGTTGCTGACCAAGAGTAGAGCAGCAGTCAGCGGTGCAAACAAGGCATATTTGATATGCCCTGTGGTGCGGGTTCTTTTTTTGTTCATCATTTTAATTCTGTTTTTTAAGTGTGATAAGTTGAAATTATTATATAAACCGGTTTGTCTGTTTTGGTTGGCTAATCCCAAAAGGTGATATTGATATGCTTTCTTATTTGTGCCGGATTCCATTACTTTATGATCGGCAAGGTATTCCAAATTGAGTCTGATCTCTGTTTTCAGCAGCCATGCAAAAGGATTCATCCAGCAAATGATATTTACTATTTCACTGATAATGACATCTATGGAATGCCATTGGCGGACGTGGGTCTGTTCGTGCGTCAGGATTTCTTGTTTTTCATCTTCTTTCAGTCCGGGCAGATAGATGAAAATCCATTGCCAGAAAGAGAATGGATTGGCAGGTTCTGATAGACTGCGTATGGATATTTGGTCTACATTTATACTCTTGCTTTTTAAGACAAGGCGGAAAATACTGCTTAGTTGGATCATAAATCGTGCGGATAATAAAAGGATTCCAATCCAATAGACGAACTTTATTATATCAAGCAGGTCGGGTGTGGGAATAGCAACAGGAGCTGTGACTACTGTGGCAGTGGAAGTATTTGTTTCTGTCAGCATCATCAGTGCGTAGTAATCTGCCAGTTCATTGATGGCAGGTTGTTCTTTCACCCATGCTTGCATATCCATCAGCGGATAAAGAAAAGAGAGGGCAAGAAAACTCAGCAGTGCGATATGACGCCACTGGAAGAAAGTGTCGCGACAGCAGAACAGCTTGTAGAAAGCATAGAATAAGGCGATGCCTATATTTACTTTCAGCATGTAGATGAGTTCGGGTGCTGTAGTTATCATAGTATTTGTGAATTTAGCAGGATTATTTATCTTCTTCTTTCTCTATCAAGTTGATAATGTCTTTCAAGTCGGCTGCGGAGATTTTTTGCTCTTTGGCGAAGAAAGATACCATTTCCTTGTATGAGTCAGCAAAATAGTTCCGGACCACACCACTTACAAATGTGCGTTTGTATTCGCTTTGTTTAACCACTGGGGTGTATTGATAAGTGTTGCCGAATCGTTTGGCCGTAACGTACCCTTTTCTTTTCAGGTTGTTCACTATGGATGCCACCGTAGTATAAGGCGGCTTGGGTTCGGGAAATTTAGCAACTATGTCTTTCACGAAACATTCTCCCATGCTCCAAATATGAAGCATCACTTCTTCTTCTTGTATCGTTAGCTTTTCCATAAGAAAATGAATTGATTACGATGTTTTCGCAAATCTACGAAAAAATCGTAATAAGCAAAAGGAATGGGAGTTAATTAGTGTGAATACAGATTGTGGGCAGATAAAAAAACAAAGTGAAGAATCCGGCTGTGATAGATTGAAGCGGACCCTTCACTTTGGCATGAAAATGACAGATGAAGTAAAGTTTATTTTTTGTGTAGAATATAATGGTCTGCTAACTCTCCTGTTATTGCCTGTTTGTCTTGATTGAGAGCGGTCAGGGTATTCTCACCGACTTTATAATATTGCTTATCCTCTCCATTAATTAAAGTCATGATATTACCTTCAACAGAGTAAGTTCCATATTCTTTGAAAGTAGCATCCTGCCGGTCAATATATTCTGATATCAACTCAAAAGTCTTGTCTTTTTTAATAGTCAGGGTCATGTTGATACCCGGACAGTCGGCAGCCGGAAAAGTTCCGGTGTAAGTACCGTCATAATCCAATGAGTTTTCTGCATTGTGCATATCCGTTGTTTCGGTGGAGATTGCAGAATCGTTAGTGTTTTTGGAGTTGCTGTTACATGAAGTAATCAGCAGGCATACGCATGCCAGAATAAAAAGTTTTTTCATCATAAATAATTCATTTAGTTCTTAATTTATAAACAAATTCAGACGACATTTGTTCTGCGTCTTTTCTTAATCTCTTTTAATCTTTCGTATACATGTCTGCGGCTTAAGGTAATCTGACGACGGTATACGATGCAGGTGGTAAGGAAATAAACACCTGTTTGTATCCACAATACCCGGTACTCTGTCAGCACATCGGTCAGTGTGGCTCCCATATTGTTGATGCGTACAAAGCCGTTGATGCCGAAAGTGGAAGGGAACAGCCACGAAACCACCTCCCAGAATTTAGGAATGGCAGTACCTGGCCACGAAATGCCTGAGATAAATAGCAACGGTACTGAGGTAAATACATAAATCATCATACAGGCTTCCCGATGGTGAATAAAGATAGAACAAGTCATCGCGAAAAAGATGCATGCCAGTATATAGGGAAACATGAATGCCGCTAGGGTTCCGGCTTGAGCTATTTGTACCAGGCTGAACATTTTGGGAACAAGGCAGAGCATATAGGTAGCCATGACAGCATATATCATAAGGTAAGTCAGTGATTTGCCTAAAACAATGCGCAGCGTGCCATGATAATGGCGGCTCATGGGGATAAGGTCCCGAAAACGGTTGTTCTCACGAGCAGTTCCGGCAGATAGACCTACTCCTAGCAGTAAAGTTTGTTGGATAATCAGTATCAGTACGGCGGGTATCAGGAAGCTGGCAAAACCGTTCTGCGGATTGAAAATGGAAATATCCTCATACGCTATGGGGGACGTGCTCACTTCATCTTGTCGGATGGTTGTGTTGCCGGAGCGTTCTATCTTTATCTGTTTGTTCATTACCAGCGAGGCATTGGTGTTGGCTGTCAGCATGGCTTTGTAGTATAGCATACCGCTCATGTCACAGTAGATGGTGACATGGGTTTGAACTCCTTTAGTAATGTCGCGGCTGAAGCTTTCAGGAATATAGATGATGCCATACACTTTGCCGCTCTTCAATAAAGTTTTTGCTTCTTCCATATCACTGCAATGAGATACTATTTCCAAGTCGGCACCTGCATCTACCAGACGCAGGTATTCACGGCTGAGGCTTGAACGGTTGTTATCTACTACAGCAGCAGGAACTTCACGCACTGTTTCATTGGTATATATAAAGGTATAGAGAAGCGGATAGCCTAGTGGTACCAGAATGAAGAAGATAAGTACACCCTGATCCTTTACAACTGCTTTCAACTCTTGCCACCAGATGTAGAAAAGGTCCTTGGTTCCTTGTGAGATGATATCTTTGAGTTTATATGTTTTCATACCTGTTTGCCGTTTTAGGGAATATATACATAATGTAATAGTACTGTGCGCAGTCTTTTCAGTATAAAGAAAGGCAACAGCATGAATAACATCAACGCGACTACTGAATGCCATGCGTAAATCAGCGGATATCCGTTAAGTGCCAAATCTACATAAATCAGGAAGTAGTGGCGTAACGGGAATAGATTGGCCAGTGCCTGTAATACAGGATTCATTGCCATAACCGGAAAACTCATACCCGATATGGAGAAAGAAATCACCCCCCATAGGGAGGCGGTGCTCAGTGCCAAGCGGACTGTTGTAAACAATCCGAACAGAAATACTCCGAAAGCCTGTGAAGCCAGTACTAGTAACAGACCTGCAAACAGCATGGGCAGTATACCGCTATTACAGGGATAGTGCAGGAAACCGTATAGATAAACATTATAGAAGGTGGCCATGACAAAGAAAACTACAGTCTGGGGCAGCAATTTGCCGGTCAGGGCTACGGTGATGGAATTGTCTGCCATGCCCATCCATTCTTTTTGGGTGTTGGTTTTCATTTCACTTCCAATGGTATAGACGGTGGTCATAAAGATAAGCAGCATCAGGATACCCGGTATGATGGTGTTACTCAAATATACAGAGTAATTGAGCCATGGGTTGTTTAATACATGAGAGTCGATGACTATGGGCTGCAGGAATGCCATGGCCTGGTCTTCTGTAGCTCCTTTGGCATATAAGGTGGCACGGCCGATGGCTCCACCCGCCAGCTCGGACATGGTGCGCTGGTCTTTATAGAGTAATGAACCTGCTACCAGATAGGAGTAGTTGGTATAAAAGGAAACCTTGGGTTGACGGCTTGCTAATGCCTTCTCGGTAGTTCCTTTTGGAATATAGTAGAAAGCATAGATCTTTCCTTGCTGCATGGCTTTGCGGGCATCCGCGAAACTGGGGTAATGTGCTATGATTTTAGTCTGCTGAAAAGCGTCCAGATTACGGATGATGCTGCGTGTGGTAGCTGTGTTGTCCAAATCGACCACACCTGCCGGCATATCCGTAGGGAGTCCGTTCCACATTAATGTAGTGAAGAAGAGATAACAGAACAAGGGAGCTATGATCATGCAGAACAGATATAGCGGTCTTGTGGCGATGCGGAACACTTCACGCCGGGCTATGCGGAATATACGGTTATGGACAGTATTGTTCATTGTTTGTTATTTCTCGATGATGGCACTCATTCCCGGACGCAATCCGTCTGTTCTCTCTACAGGAACAGCTTTCACCTCGAAGGTCTTCAGGTCGAATTGTCCCGTAGTCTTGGTTGCTTTCCAGGCAGCATATGTACCCAGATCTTTCATATAAGTAACCTTGAATTTTATTTCTTTGTCAAAGGCAGGAATAAATGCGCTAATCTCATTTCCTACGGTAAAGTCTTTTAGGAAATCTTCGCGTACATTAAATGTTACCCACATGTCATTCAAGCGGGCCACGTTCATAATGGGGGCACCGGTACCTACCAGTTCGCCTGCTTTGGGAAAAATTTCGGTCACTTCTCCATCAGCTGACGCGGTCAGTATCGTTTCGTCTATGTAGGAGGAAACTTCGGCTACAGCACCTTTGGCACGTTCTACTTGGGCTGCGGCTGCTGCTTTGTCTTCACGTTGTGCACCGTTCTTTGCCATTTCGTATTGGGAGCGTGCTGCTTTTTCTGTAGCGGTCATGGCATCAAATTGTGCTTTGGCTTCATCACGTTTTTGCGCGGACATTACGCCTTGTTCAAAGAGCCGGTTGACACGGTTGTATGACTTTTCAGCAATTTCTACTCCGGCTTTGGCTTTCTGCCACATTTCGTAGGCAGCTTGCAGTTGCTCTTGGCGGGTACCTCGTTGTGCTTTTTCATTCAAGGCTTGTGCTGCTTGTTCGGCAGCTTGTGCTTGAGAAAGTTTGGCTTTTACATCGGGGGCTTCAAGGATAGCCAGTGTGTCACCGGCTTTTACTTTGTCTCCTTCCTTTACACGAAATTCCAGAATGCGTCCCGGCACTTTGCTGGATACACGGTATTCGTCGGCTTCTGCTTGCCCCTGAATGATTTCCGGACCTTTACCCAGTGTAAAGAAACCTATCAGTGACACTATGACAATGACTGCTGTCAGTGAAATAAATGCCAGCAAAATATTGCTGTGTTGTGATCTTTCTGCCATATCTTTTCGTTTTTAATCTTTAATTTTTATTTAAGCACTCCCATTGATTTGCGCAAATAGACTTCAGTCAGTTTTACATCAATCTGAGCGTCTATTTTGTCCGACTGGGCAGATAACCAAGCGGTTTGCGCTTCCAATACGTTACTGGTAGGAATGACTCCTTCCATGAATCCCAGTTTGGCATAGCGCAGATTCTCGTCTGCTTTTTCCAGATTTTTTTCAGCCATACTCAGGCGTTTGGCTGCTTCATTTACTTTATAGCTGGCTTGGCTTACCTGCAATTCTACCTTTTCTTTTGCATCTGCCAGTTGGTAGCGGGCAATGTTTGCTTCCGCCTTGGCAGCTTTTACCTTATACATTCCTTCGCCCCAGTTCCATATTGGAATTTGTACCATAGCGCCAACAGCCCACATGCCGCGGAATTTGCGTTCAAAGCCGTTTACCAATGAGGGATTGGTTACCATGTAGTTGGCGGTCAGAGCTACTGTAGGAAGAAATCCCGCGCGGGTGATATTGACTTTTTGGTCATAAATTTTATTAGCTAGATCCAAACTTCGTAATTCTTCGCGATTTGCCAAAGCGGTGGCTACATTATCACCTACATGATATTCAAGAAGAGTTAAGCTTTCTACGTCTTCATCTGCTAAACGTATTTCATCATTTAAAGGCAGACCGCATAATTGGCATAGTACCATTTTAGATAGGCTTAATCCGTTGTCTATTTGTGTGAGCTTCATTTCGGCTTCATTCACTTTTACTTTTACACTTAGTCCGTCGGCTTTGGTGGCGACACCTTCGGTTATCATTTTATCTACATCACTGTCCAGTTGGCTGACCAGTTGCAGATAGCTTTGGGCTAGTTTTTTCTTGTTTATCAGTGAGATGACTTGCCAGTAAGCTTGGTCGGTACTCAAAATGATATCCTGCATACCGGTGGCGTGCTGTGATTCGGCCAGTTGTTCAGCGTATTTGGTGATTTTATTGTAGGCAACGATTTTTCCTCCCATGAAGATGGGTTGGGTAAGGGTCACAGCTCCTGCATACATATTGCGTGTGTCGGTGCGCAGCGCATCTACCAAACCTTGTCCTACCTTGTTCAGTGCATTTTCAATACCTGGGATGAGGGGAGCAAGTGGTTGCAGTATTTGTGCGAGTTCGGGATTGGAAGCTGCCAGTTGTTGGAAAGTTTCCTGTATGGAGCCTTGGGCGGTAGTCCCTATCTGACTGATAGCTCCCTTTTGTTCGTCACTTAATAAAGAGATTTCTTTCTGAGTGCGCATATAGGTTCCTATAGCCGCAATCTTAGGAAGATAATTGGTAAAAGCCGCTTTCTTTTCATAATGTGCAGCTGTTATCTTTTCAGCTGAAATGCGCAACTCTTTATTGTTGGATAATGCTAAAGCACGACAACTATCTAAGGTGAGTGTGCTTTGGGCTGAAATACTATCTAAAACACCGATAAATAGGATAAAAGCTGCAATCTTTTTCATTATAGTGTTCTTGTTTTGTTGTTTTTTAAGTTGTTTATGCAACAAAAATAAGACAAATCTTCAAGAAAGCCATATTCTGGATGTTATTTTAAAATATTTTTATAATTCTGCAATCTGTATGTTTACTGCTTTTGCTTGGTGGAGAAAAAAACAGCCGGTTCGTTTCCAACCGGCTGTTTTTTTATTAAATATATTGAAGGAGAGAATGTTCCTTGTTATTTCATGCTGAAAGCTTGTTGTCCTATCATGGTTCCATCAGCGAAAATATAAACATGATAAGTTCCGGCAGGCAAATATTCCTCTACGTCCCAATATACGGTTACATTTTGTTCTTCTCCGGTGTATTCTATGTATTTCTTGATGGAATAAACCAAATTACGGTTTTCGTATGGGAATGTGTTTGAAGCGTTTTTGGTTAGTATGTCATTGTCTGGTTTGGCAATACGTATATATAAAGTACGTTCACCTGTTTTGGCGGTAATATTCTTGACAATGGTGAACGAGATGGCTATCTTTTTCACATCTTTTACTTTCTTGGCTGTTTTACCACGTTTATTTCTAGGCTCTACGCTAATTCCTGTGGCATCCAATTGGGCTGCCAAGGTGACCTTTTCATTCAGATTCTTTTTCTCTTGCGATAAATTATTGATTTGACGGGTTGCCTGCGTATATTTTTGTTTTACTTCTTGGTTTTCTTCAGCTAGTGCTTGGTTGAGTTTGTTCAGTGAATCTATTTGGATAACATAGGTGCGTAGTACGGCACGTACTGTTTTCAGTTCTTTCTTCAAACGCATGATCTCAGCTGCGTTACTGGTCTTTACTTGTCGTAATTCTTCTAGCAGCCGCTGTGTTTTCAGCTTCTCACTCTCCAGCTTTTCGCGCAAGGAATCATTGTTTATCTGTATCTGAAGTTCATCATATTGGGTGGCGAAAGTGGTATATTCGTTTTCCATTTCCAGTTTTTCCACAGCGAAGAGTTCGCTCATTTCCTTATTCTCTTTTGCTTGATGAAAAGCATAAAAAGAAACTCCGCCGATAATCACAACCAGCAGAATAATGACAATAATCAGTTTTTTGCTCTTATCCATAGTGTTACATTGAATTTTGGACAAAAGTACAATAATTTATGTAGACTGCTCGAAAAATATTATGGAAATTTTTCTTTAATTCGGAATATCATTGTAACTTTGCGGTGCTTTTAAGAAGGCGATTTTATTATCAACTTTAAACAAAATATAGAGATTATGTCAAAAGTAACCGTAGTAGGCGCAGGTAACGTAGGTGCTACATGTGCAAATGTTCTTGCTTTTAACGAAGTAGCAGACGAAGTAGTAATGCTGGACGTTAAAGAAGGCGTATCAGAAGGTAAGGCAATGGATATGATGCAGACAGCTCAGTTGTTGGGCTTCGACACAAACATTGTAGGTTGCACTAACGATTATGAAAAAACAGCTAACTCTGACGTTGTGGTTATCACCTCAGGTATTCCCCGTAAGCCGGGTATGACCCGTGAAGAACTGATCGGTGTTAATGCAGGCATCGTTAAGTCAGTTGCTCAGAATATCTTAAAGTACTCTCCTAATGCTATCATCGTAGTTATCTCTAACCCGATGGATACTATGACTTATTTGTCATTGAAAGCTTTGGGCTTGCCTAAGAATAGAATCATCGGTATGGGTGGTGCTTTGGATAGCTCACGTTTCAAATATTTCTTGTCTCAAGCCTTGGGTTGCAACGCTAATGAAGTGGAAGGTATGGTTATCGGTGGTCACGGTGATACTACTATGATTCCTTTGACTCGTTTTGCTACTTACAAAGGTATGCCTGTTTCTAACTTCTTGTCTGAAGAAAAATTGCAGGAAGTTGCTGCTGCTACTATGGTAGGCGGTGCTACTCTGACTAAGTTGCTGGGTACTTCTGCATGGTATGCTCCGGGTGCAGCTGGTGCATTTGTTGTTGAATCTATCATCCACAACCAGGGTAAGATGGTTCCTTGTTCGGTTTATTTGGAAGGCGAATACGGTGAATCAGACATTTGCTGTGGCGTTCCTGTAATCTTGGGCAAGAATGGTATCGAAAAGATCGTTGAACTGGAATTGACAGCTGAAGAAAAAGAACTCTTCGCCAAGAGTGCAGCAGCCGTTCACAAAACAAACGAAGCGTTGAAAGAAGTCGGCGCTCTTTAATAATCGGAAAAAAGGTTTGATAATATAGAAAAGAGGATAGTCCTTCGGGGTTATCCTCTTTTTGTCTATACACCTTCTCCATCTTATAGTTCATATTAAATGATATAAGTTCATTTTTAGGCAGATATGAATCATTTCAACTTCACCCACCTTTGACACCTTTCGATTATCATGTCATACAAGGGTGAAGGCAGACAACCGGACTGCCTTCACCTCAAAAATTTGCCTTCACCTGTCTCGCCCAGATTCGGGTTGGCCATGCCCCCATCTTCACATCCACCTATATATATTAAATGAAAAACAAGGATACTACAATATCAATTAATCAACAAATACACAGGTATTAACAGCTATTTCTACCACTCCTTACCTTTTCGCCCTTAGTCGAAAAGGTTTTTGACCTGTGTCGAAAGGGCTTTTGACCAAGGGCGAAAAGGTTTTCGACTAAAGGCAAAAGGTCTATGAGCAGGCTGTTTGACAATAGTAGCATGGCGATTGTCACTTAAATAGAGCCTTCCGGAGCTGACTTGGTCTCTGATGAAGGCTGACGCTTACTTTCAATATATATTTTCTGTGTTTCGTAATATTTTTATCGAAAAACAATAAAAATATTTGGTGGAGTCAGAAATAATATATTCTTTTGCATATCGAAAAACGATAAATATTATTTGAAAAACGAACAACAATTACATAAAACATTATGAAACAATTCTTCAAAACGGTATTTGCATCCACGCTGGGAGTGTTGGTTGCTTTGGGAATCGTAACAATGGGTTCCATTTTTTTCATCATAGGAGTAGCCGCCAGTGCTGACGGTTCTTCCGAGTACAAACCGGATAAGAATACGGTGTTCAAATTGTCTTTGGATGGTGTCTTGGTCGATCAGGCTGTGAAGAATCCTTTTTCGGAACCTGTCTCTTATACACATCTCCGAGCCCACGAGACCGGAGCCTATCTCG
>ERZ1027125.617-NODE-617-length-13881-cov-7.970563_pt1 | contig 13881 bp, 12 predicted proteins | sample MGYA00519249_ERZ1027125 | MGnify/ENA primary metagenome ERZ1027125 (study PRJEB26926, sample SAMN06164580) | human gut metagenome | biome: ENVO:00009003; feature: ENVO:2100002; material: ENVO:00002003 | host: Homo sapiens | place: USA | collected 2012 ... | reverse complement strand
TGCACGAATTGAGTGAGAAAATAGGACTGCATACGCCATTAACAACCTATGTAGCCCGCCATACTTACGCAACCGTACTCAAACGGTCAGGAGTAAGCGTAGCCTTGATTTCCGAATCGCTGGGGCACTCCGATTTATCCACCACTCAAATCTATTTGGATTCGTTTGAGAACAGCCAAATAGACGCAGCGATGCAGCACTTGTTATAGGAGTTTAGAGGTCGGCGGCCAATATGGTAACCGACCTCCTTTTTCCTATTATTCGTATATCGTGGCATCATCGACCGAGGTATTCGACAAGATTATCTATAATTAATTGCTCGCGTGTTACCAATCCTTTGGGAGGATTCATAATAAGTTTAGCCTGTTCGTCTGTTAATTGCTCGATCCTTTCCTCTATTTGAGCGTAAAATGCCGTGGGGTCTTTCGCTTCATGACCTTGGTCTATAATGTACCCTATCAGGTATTTTTTTGCCAAGAAGGTTTCACTGAATTTCTCTTGTGCTACCCGATACCAGTTGATGCTCCGTTGATACCATGCGCTATTCTCGAATGCTTTGGGTAATTTTTTCTCTTTTATGGCATTTACGAAATCGCGTGGTTTCAGTGTGTTCTTTCCAAGACACCACTGCGAGATAGTCGAGAGAGGATAATTCTTACGTCGTAATTCCAACGCAAATTCGAATACCTCGTTCTCTTTCATTTCAAGTGCCATGCAGGGTGCGGCCATATAGTCCGTGCCTTTCCATGCGGTGGTACAGATATTCATTTCTGCAATCAATGCCACGATGGACATCTCTACATTCAACGGCTCTGCAATCACGAGGTTGTCCAAATTCATCCCCAGTTTCAAGCAGGCCATCAAACGGTGCTGACCGTCCAGCACGGCAAAATAATTTTCGGTCTGTTCGTCTGGAATATCATTTCCATCCAGATCTACCAAGTGCCCTCCTGAGAGGTAAACATCTTCTCCTTTAACTACGGTGATGGGCGACAATTGCCCATATTCTCGGATGGATTTCACTTTGGCAGCAACAGCCTTTGCGTTGATTTGACGGTTGCCTTTGACAAAGGCGAAATTACGGTTGAGTTCTACGGAAGAAATAACTAACTGCTTCATATTAATCGGTGTGGGTTTACCTCCACCCACGAGGTCAAAATGGTTATTTATATAAGTATTAAGTATTTGGTATTAGTTATGCTTGTTTCTCAGCGTTAGGTCTGGCTGGTGAGCTCTTGCCAGCTCTCTGGCGGCGGTCGGATGTTGGCTTGGGCAAACTCCCATCATCGTTGCGTCGTTCGATTCGACCCTCGGCCTTTCGGTTCGGATGCTCCCTCCCAACCGAGAAGAGGGGTGTATGTCAAGGAGCGTTCGTTTGCGTTTCTGCCGTTAATACAATCGAAAATCATACATAACACATTGTGGCACACAATTATTGTCGGATAGCAGAAAAGTGTATTATTTCTGTTACCCCTTAATTTACAGCATAAAAAAGGACGGCTTATCGCCGTCCCGTTCCATCTAAACTTAGAGATTATCAATATAAACCGCTCCCTATGGTATGCCATTCTTCATCCTTGTATCGTTGCCAGATAGCTTTTATATTTTCATCATTATCAAGATATTTCTTATTCTCTGTATAGCCGAACATATAGACGATACGAGAGATTAAGAGCATAAGATTATATGAAACTTGGGTAGGATTTGTACTGCGTTTATCCTCGGCCTTGAATTGCTCCAGAAATGGCAGCAGACACGCAACAACAAAGGTAATTTTGTAGCAATCTTTCAAATTGATCGAGAAATCGCCCAAGCCAAACTCCACATTGCGTGACAGATTGGCATAGAGTGTGGCGGAGTTTTCTGCCAAAAGAGCACCCAACATCTGTATTGCCTCTTGTGATTCGATGGTTACACCGTGTTCACGCCCCCGCCAGATACGAATTTTGGCATCGGGATTGGCATGGAGATACTTGGCGAACGCTCGGAACTGGTCGAAAGCAGGTGCAGGAATCGCCATTACGTTCTCTGTTTTCTTTTGTGTAAGGTAATAAACAAAGAGCAATGCCACCCAGAATTTTTCGATGTCGATGCCCAATGCCTGTAACGAACGAATTACTGACGTGTTCTCCAAGAACTGCTCTTTGGTAAAAGGGAATTTCGACATATCCAGTTTTCCGTCCTTGTGTGGTACGATAAAATCCCCTGTACAAGCGGTATCGACTTGGTATTCCTTTCCATCCTCCTCAATTTCGTATGTAGGGAACATTCGATTGCCGATGCTATGCACATATTCATAAATTTCCATAAAACAGATAGTTTAAGGTTATTTTCAAAGGTAGCGAATTTTCCTGCAAAATTTCCTTAAAAAATAATGTTAAAATATTTGATTATCGATTAAATTATTTACACATTTGCATATCAATTCACAGACAAGGGTAATTCTTGTTTCTTCCATAGAGAATATGTTATTAGGACTGATAAGGACGGCAGATATGCTGTCCTTGTCTTTGGGCGATAGTCGCATATTTTTTGTGTGGGAAATGAAATTCCCTTATAAAAAGATATTTCACACACAGAAAAAATGCGGTGAAATCCTTTACCACATTTTTTGAGTACGAATCAAGTATTCTCTATAAAAAGAGTATTTCAGAATCAGAAAATGTGGAAGATTCCAATTAAAGAGATAGTAGGTTTTTGAATGACGGGATAGAGAGTTGCTCAAAACTGTCCTGTGCAAACTGCTCAAAAGTGTCCTATATATACAATACCTACTTATACACTACCTATTAAAGTCGTACCGACCATGTACTACCACATCAAAGACCGCAGGTGATTCGAGAACCGCAAACAGGCCAAAGAACATTACGGCGTAGCCTGCTTCCGAAAACTGCTACACTTAAAAGAAATCATATTTACGAACAATCAAAATTCCATTGCTAACGATGAATTATACAGTAATCCCCAAATCAATCGTGAACTTTCAGACGGGCAACAGTAAGCCTATTGATATTTACGTGTGAGCAACCATTAAATATTGCTCCAATCACAAGACCAACATATCCCATATAACAGAGGAAAAACTATCCTTACTGACGGAATTGGATGAACGGACCATACGACGGAGCATTAAACGGCTGAAAGACGCAGGTTATCTAACTGTGCATACCACCATTAAAGAAGATGCAGACAGAGGTTTTATAAAGCGCAATTCCTACTATATAAAGCCAGCAAACAAAGACTATTTCTTCCTCGATAATAGTTTCTTTAAGAGGAACTATCCCGCCAAGATTGCAGGGTTTCTGCTATTATTAAAGTCGGTATGCCTTAATAATACGGATACCATCCAATGACGCAACAGCCAAATTGCAAAGAGTATCGGTTTATCAAGAAATACGACAACAGCCCTCATTAAAGAGTGTCTGCAATTAGGGCTTATAAAGCAGATTGCAAAGGGCTATGAACTAACGGTAGACTGTTTTATCAATTCCTCTGTTAAAAAGACCAATGCAGGGATTTATAAGGAGATATGCGATTTCTGCAAGGTGAAAGGCATAACCGCTCCCAAGTGGGATAAACGGGCTATGTCCGTACTGCTTACAAAGTATAATGCAATAGGCTTATCGAGAACAGAGCCAATAAGCATAACCTACCAACTCGATAAACGATGCAAGAACCTACCCGAAAAGGTATCATTGCCATACTTTATTAAGATTCTGGATATGCAGGAGCAATATAATGCAGTTATAGAACAGGTAGAGCAAAACAAACTCGATAAGGAAGAATTCAGAGGGTTTGCATTTTAGATATACAGCCCTCATGCGCAAGCATGAGGGTTTTCCCTTTTAATAGGAGAATGACATATTTTGCAGATTATTTCATTTATAGGGACTTATAAAATTATGTCATTCAATTTTCTGTTTTCTTTTTCTCTTTAGATGGCGTGCCGCAGGCACTCAATCAATAAATAAGAGTAACATATTTCCTTTGTTCAAGATAATATTATAATTTTGCAGATATAACATACTGAGCATTATGGAGAAGCCAGATTACAGAGCATGGTTTGAAAGTACACGCGAAAGCAACCAAGCAACCATAGACCAGACAGAAACAATTTTTGAGGGATTAGTTCTTAAAATAGCATCTGGAGCAATGGCTATTTCATTCAGTTTCATTACAGCACTAGCACCTAAAATAGAATATCGATTTTGGTGGATTCTTGCTGTTGGATGGATTGCTCTTGCCGTGTGTATTATTCTGAATATCCTATCATATTTAAAAGCAAAAAGAAATTGCCGCACAAATATTCAGAATATTGACAACTATTTATGGGGGAAGTACAACACAGATAATGACCAAGAAAGATATGATGAAACACAGCGAAGAAGCAGGGAAATATATGATAAAAATAGAAAATTAGATAATCGTTATAATCGGCCAACTGCATGGCTGATGATTGGAGGTATTACGTTTATTTTGGGATTTGTGTTTGTAAATCTCGTTTTTAACAGTCCAAAACAACATCAATTGCGAGAAAAAACTACGACTCACGCGATCTCATCTATTGAGAAAACATCGAATGGACTAAAAGTTATACAGCAAGATACATTAAGCAGTCACCAGATTAAGGAAACTTTATAAATGACATATATGGCAAATACAATTTTAACAGAAGGTAAAACGCCGTCTATTCCAACTCCGCCATCACCTCCAACCAAGCCTATAGGAGATGTAAAAGTAAAACTTGGTTTAACCCCTACTAATGCAGTCCCTCCACCTCCACCTAAAACTATTATAAAGAAATAAGAGGCTTATGATACGAAATGATAAGTTAGATGCTGTTCCTCCAAAACCAACAGGAACAAGCAAGCCCAAGAGAATACAAGACGGGAAAACAACAAATACAGCAACCCCGCCCCTTCCGCCTAAACCCAGAATAAAATAGTACAGCATGATAATCAATGAGAAAGAATATGATTCGCCAGAAAGTGTGCAAATCAGAGGGCTGACATCAAAAAATGCTCCACCGCCTCTACCTCCACCGCCACCACCAACAAATTCCAAATAGCTCCGACAATAGTCGGAGTTTTTTGTCTATATACTGCCCACGAACAGATAGATAAATCAAAGCCCCCGCCCTTTATTGAATGTAAAATCTAAAAATATGGACAGACAGTCAAGGGCAAAACGCATAGCGGATTTGCATGTGTTTTACGGACAGAACGAGGTGGTGGAAGAACTCATCCGTGCAGGTAAAATCGACGAGGAATACATGTATCCCTTTGTCGATATGGACGGGGAGGTTTTCGAGTGGTGGCTGGTATCGCCTTACTTGGCACAGGAACTCAAAGGACGGGGAGAGGTCGTAATCGACGCGCTCGATTGTCATTGGTGGGGACGAACAACCAGCGGACAGGCAATCTACATGGACGGCGTGATACAGAAGATTGCAGGAGAGTAAAACTCGGTCTGCATATCGACATAGTAAAACTGCAAATTACAGAGATTAGGGGCATTGCAATTCCGAGAAGATTTTGCAACCTCTAATTTCTGTTTTTGTGTTGGCGTAAGGTCGAGAAATGCAGAATCAAACGACCTGCAAACCACGATTAAAGAGTTTATGCAGGCGTAACGACAAAATCCTCTACTCCAATTTATAAAGAACAAAGTTTTGAATCCATAAGCCGTGCTATTGCATGGAAACTTTGTTTTAGAGAACTTTGCAACTACAATACTCCAAGAGTGTTGCGTATTGAGAAACATTTTCTAACTTTGTGGTGCTGTCCCAAATGGGCGGTAACATATTAGTTTAGTGAAAGTGTTTCGCTAATCCTTAACAGGAAATCTGGAAAATTTTCGAGTGCATTAAGGATAACGCAACGCTCGTCACCGTGTATAGGCATATATCATTCTCGATATATTCTATTCGGTGTGGGGTATTGTTTATTTAATGCACGGGTATTCCAGAACCTCCTGTTAGATAAACGAACAACTCCACACTTTCTTTTTGCATATATCCCACCGCAGCGGAGTTGATACGGTACATTGCAGGCTAACTATGACCGTAAAAGAACAAGCTTTACAACAAGCGATAGAAATCGCTGTATCTCACTATGACTGCTTTTATGAACATGGCGGAGGGAAATTAGATGTTCTATCTATTTCCAACATTCAGCTATTCGATTGCAAATTATATCCGTCTGACGGTATGGATGGCAGTAATTTGGAAAAATGCACAGGAGGGCGGTGCAATGTGTCATTTAGAATCGCTTATAATTCCCCTTTACAAAACGGCCTTAAGATAAGTGATAATTTCAGATGTGAAAATGTTGATTTTGAGGTTATAAGCTATAAAGAAGAAAAATTCACAGTCAAAATAACTAATAAAAGATTAACCTTATGAAAAAACTACTATCTCTTGTGTTTTGCGGCTTATTGCTATTCGGTTGTAGCGATAAGTACGACGACAGCGCATTGCGCAATGATCTGAACGACCTCGAAAATCGCGTAACAAAATTAGAGGAACTCTGCACGCAGATGAACACCAATATTTCATCGTTGCAGAAGATTGTAGACGCATTACAGGATAATCTGTCTATTTCCAAAGTTGAACAAATATCGGATGGTTACATTATCCACTTTTCAGATGGTTCTACCGCCACAATTAAAAATGGCAAAAATAGCGGAGATGCTCCTATTATCGGTGTAAAGAAAGACACGGACGGAATCTATTACTGGACGCTTAACGGCGAGTGGCTGACCGACGATGCAGGCGATAAGATAAAAGCAGAAGGCATGGACGGCGAAAACGGCAACGATGGCACGGATGGCGAGAATGGCCAAGACGGCATTACACCGCAACTGAAAATAGAGAATGGCCGATGGATGCTTTCAATGGATAATGGTAAAACTTGGACAGACATAGGACAAGCAACGGGTGCAGACGGTCAGGACGGTGCCGATGGCACGAATGGCAAAGACGGCGACAGCTTCTTTCAGAGTGTTACCGAGGACGATAACAATGTCTATTTTACCCTTATAGATGGTACTGTTATCACTATTCCCAAAGGAGATAATTCACAGTTCGCAATTGCATTCGATACAACGGATATAGCCATTCTCAACGGTGGAGAGAGCAAAACAATCTCCTACACGATTACGGATGCAACCGAGAATACGGTTGTCAAAGCCATTGCACAGGATGGATGGAAAGTCAAAGTAAATGCTACCTCCACGGATAAGGGAACGATTACGATTACAGCCCCCGATCCGATTGTAGAAAGCGAAATCCTTGTCTTTGCCAACGACGGTTCCTATCGTACTGTTATGGCATCATTTTATTGCCACGAAAAACAGGTCTTGGATATAAACATTGCCGATAATTCTATCAATGTATTACCAGCAGGAGGAACGCAAGAAATTAAATTGACAACGAATTTGGATTATACCGTTGAGATTCCTGACAATGCCCGATCGTGGTTGTCGCTGGCTCCTGAAACACGAGCTTTGCGGGAAGATACGATTGTCTTTGAAGTAGCTGCCAACGAGGGGATTCAACGCCATGCGACGGTTACTTTGAAGGGCGAACAAGACAATATTTTACAAACGATTATTTTTCGCCAACTGGGAACGTGTACCGAGATTCATGTCGAAACGAAAGGCGAACTGGAAAATGTGTTGGCGGGTTATGATTATGCCAATATCGAATCGTTGAAGATTACAGGTGTGCTGAACGATGTCGATTTTCTGTTTATCTATCGCATGATGCCCAAGTTGAAGAACCTCGATATTGCAGAGGTGAATATTACGGCATTGCCGACACAGGCATTTTATAAATCTACAAATGTCGAGCATCTGATTCTCCCCAAGACCCTGACAACGATTGGAAAGGAGATGTTTTATCGAAGCAAGCTAAAGTCGGTTGTAATTCCTGCAAGTGTAGAGACGATCGAGGCCGCCGCATTCATGGGTTGCTCTTCATTGGCAACCGTAACTTTTGAGAAAGGTTCGCAGCTGAAAACTATCGGTGGCGGTTATTCTTCTTATTATCCTAATTATTATGGTGCTTTCTTGGACTGCACGGCATTAACCTCGATTGAAATCCCTGCAAGTGTAGAGACGATCGAAGCAGCGGCATTCATGCGTTGTTCTAAATTGGCAACAGTAACTTTTGAGAAAGGTTCTCAACTGAAAACTATCGGTGGAGATTATTCTTCTTCTTATTATTATGGTGTTTTCTCGGATTGTACTGCATTGAAATCTATTGAAATCCCTGCAAGTGTAGAGACGATCGAAGCGACAGCATTCAAAGGCTGTTCTTCATTGGCAACAGTAACTTTTGAGAAAGGCTCTCAACTGAAAACTATCGGTGGTGGTTATTATTCTTATTCTTCTTCTTATTATTATGGCGCTTTCTGCCAATTAAAGAATCTAATGACCGTCGATATGTCTGCCTGCACGCAGATTGAGACGATCGGTGAATGCGCCTTTTATGGGGATTTCGAACTGCGATTATTCAAGATCGGCACAGAAATACCACCGACTTGTGAAAACTATGCTTTTAGCGGCATAAATCCTTATTCGGTACTGAAAGTGCCTTCGGGTTGTGCCGATGCCTATAAAGCCGCAACAGAATGGAAGCGGTTTGCAAGCACTACAGGATTAGATGAATAAATGTTAAACATTAGTCTGCGATACTTCGGTATTGCAAAGGTGTATTATTCAATTTGATATGATTCAGTCATTTAAGATGGTCTTTGATGCCAACCGTATTTCAACTCAAAAAATTAGAGAAATCATTGAAGAATTAACAGAATTGGGAGTATATGATTCTAAAACAGGTATGGTTTCGTATGACAATGATGATAAAGTTTTAGAGCAAAAGATAATTGCAATTCTTGACAATATAGTTCAAAACCATTGATTGGTATTTTTAGGACAGACTTGTGCAAAAGGGTTAATATATAGACCCTCTGCCCAAGTTTGTCCTTTTTATATTACTTGCATATTTCATAAATTTTTTGTATATTTACATCATTATCAAAGATTTAATCACAACATAAATTTTAGCTAAAATGAAAAGAAAAACACCAAGTATTAATTGAAAAACGGGCACAGAGACTATCGACGATGTTCAAATATCGTATGTCTCCAAAGGGGTATCTTATGATAATATTTACGGCGTCTGTCTGTTCGTAGGACGTAGAACTGATGACCCTACACCGCGAGAGTTTCACTATATCTTTGAACTCGACATCGACCCTGCAAAAGATATGACCATCTGTTTTCAAAAACGAGGTCGTTATATGGCAGGATTCTCCTATCTGCTAAATCCAAAAGCCGTAGAGGAGGGTTGTCTCGCCATTGTATTGCCCAACATGGTAGATATTCCCAAGTCCAATTGTATGCTCAATCTTTTTGAAGCCCATATAAAGAGCGATACGGTCATATTCGACTATACGACAAAGGAGGGCAAACAGAACGTATTCAAATTTCCACTCACGGGTTTTAACGAGAAATATTTAGAGCAGTTTATATAGATATAATTAAGAAATATGGGATTAGTATATAAAGACCTCATGGGTAAAATGGGGATAGATGATGAGGGTTTATTTGAACTTGCCTATTGCGAATTAGATTATATCTCTAATGAATTGCAAAAGATATATAAGTCTCCGTATATAAGTGATCTGAATAGCTACATATTATTCGCTATTAGGAAAATGTTGGATTCTTGGCAGTCAATTCATCTACTATGTGAAGATAGGATAGATGTTTCATCTTTGGTTACACTTAGTCGAATGATTGTCGATAACTATACTATATTACATTTCATCCATATTAACTCTAAAACGATAGAAGAAAGAGAATTAAGACATTACTTGTATGTTTTAGATGGGGTTGAAAATAGAATAAAGGAACTACGCAAATTTCCATCCTTGACTTTTGATCTCAATTATATTGAACAAACTGAAATAGATCAACTGGCCCAACAAATTGAAACAACTATGCAGAGTGATCTAAAGGCAAAAGATCAATTATTGAAAAAGATTAGAAATAATCCATTATGTAATGTTGATATGGAAAATATCATCCAAAGGCGTAATTGGAAATACAAAAAGTTAAATAATACGATAAAGGGAAATAGATTTTCATGGCTGGAATTATATCAACAAGCAGGAATTAAAAATAGTGTATCTCAATTCATATCTGGCTATATGTCTGAATTTGTCCACGGACTTTGTATGTCTAATATTGCATATAATACTCCTCCTTTTGAAAAAGGCCAAATCTTGAATATTAACACTGTATTTATCAATAAAACAACAGATATTATCAAAAAGTTATTCCAAAACGACCTTGCTAAAAACGATATTGATATTCGAAAATCAGATATAGCGACCTCATTGCTTTTAATGGTTACTCCTGAATATATTTCAGAAAAACTATTACAAATTGCAGATAAAACAAAAGCAACACAACATTCTTAAAAGGAGAGAGGAAAGAAATTTCCTCTTTTTTTCTGAACCGAGGTTGGGGTCGGTTGCAGAGAAATCCAATAAATGAATACGCTTAATTCTCTATCAACTAATAACATAATTGCTTATGAATGACACGTGTTAAATGCTTTATGTAGCACAAGGAATGAAATTTTACCTAACAAATTAAGAATCTGCAAATTACAAACAATTTGCAAGCAAGAAAATGTGATACAGAGTGTGTTACAGACCGATTTTTAAGGTATAAAACAGCTATTTTAACGCTTGTAAATAACTGATTATTTGCAATTTGCGGAAATAGCTCAGTTGGTAGAGCACAACCTTGCCAAGGTTGGGGTCGCGAGTTCGAGTCTCGTTTTCCGCTCTGAAACGCAGAGGACAATCGAAAGGTTGTCCTCTGCGTTTTTCAGTGTATTGAGGTCCGGACGAATGATCCTGTATCTCGTCTTTCGAGGTGCGGGAGTATCAATAAAAGTTTGCGAAATTACCTGTCGAAGCGCTGGTTCGAATTCTATTTCCTTCTTCATAAAAAGATGGTTTATTATTCGGGAGAAGAGTTGATGCTCCTGCGTGATTCCAAATATATTATCAGGCGGGATACGGATAAGTTCAGAGAATTTTTGAGGAAATGGAGAGTCCGTTGTTCCTGTTTGACAAGGCAATGGAAAGATTTTTGGCAATAAAAGAAAAACTCCTGCTTGTCACCGACAGGCAGGATATAATTGGATCCGGGGAAATATTTTGAGGGACCGAAGCCAAAAGCCTTTTATTTTCCGGCAGATAACGGCGTCTGTTTCATTCTCTTTCGGGAATTATCGCTCTAAAACCGACTGTTGGCTTTGGCCGACCAATTTCCCGTTTCGGTATTCGGTCGGAGAAATCCCGACATACTGCTTGAAATATTTGCCGAAGAAGGATTGGGTCGAGAAGTTCAGTTCGGAAGCTATCTCCTTGATACTTAAGTCTGAGGAACGAAGCATCTGTTTGGCGTCGGCAATGACCATGCGAATGATCCACTGCAGGGCCGAGATGCCCGATTTCTCTTTGATGATCGCCGAAAAATAGCGGGGTGTCAGATATTGTTCCTGGGCGTAGTAGGTTACCTCCCGTTCCGTGCGGTGATTCTGGTAGAGTGAAACCATGAAATTCTGAAGTACATGGTTTTTCCGATCTTTGTGCTGCGGTTGCTGGGGATGGCGTGCAAAATAGATACTCAGTATCTCGTAGCAGAGTACCTCGCCCATCGCGGTCACCAATTCGCGGTTGATGATCTTTTGTTGTGTATTGGTGGCTGCAGAGCTCATTGTCGCAATTCGCCTCCGCAGTGCATCGATCAGTTGGTCGATATACATGTATTGTTCTTTCGACAACGACAGGCAGGGGTTTTCATAGATGAAAAAACTCCAGGTCGGATCGAATGTCTTTTTCGTATTGGTCAGGATGTAATCTATATCGACCGTAAGCACGACTCCTTTCAAATCCTTGCTTCGATGTTTTATCTGAATGGACATGAGAAGCGGAGAGATATATATGTCGCCTTGACGGATATGGTATGTTTTATCTTCCAGAATGATGTCGAGTTCACCGCCCTGGCAGAGGAAAAGGCTGCACTTATCCGTTTGCGAGAAAGTATAATCTTCTTCCTTGTCGGAAGCGAGCGGAGGAACAGTAGAAAATTTTACTGGAATTGTCATGGTTACGGTTTTTTATAATTTGGCCGAAAAATAGGGAAAAGGGATATAAAGTACAAATATTCAGGAGGAATCCGTTCGATAATTCTACAAATAGGATAGTGGACAAATGGAATGAATAGTTCGATTCATCGCCCTTGAACGGAGTTGTAGCCGTGTTTCGAGCCGGAAAGAGTGTTTTTTCGATAATCGTCCGTGTCAAAGGATTTTCGGTTTTCACTTCGTTCGACGGATGGAGTGCAAGCGGAACGACCGGAGGCAGCCCATACAGAAGGGCTGCCTCCGGTCGTCGGAAGGAGATGTTACGGGAGGAGGTTTTTCAGAAAGCGACGGATGGCCGCCCATACTCCTGTTTTGCGGAACACTACGGTCAGGAGTATTCCGAGTGCGATGCCGGTAAAGAGCGTGCGAAACAGATTGCCGGAAGATTTTTTTCGGGTCGTCGAGGCGTGTGTTTCACGCAGGAGGGTCGTATCGCGGGCGAAGGAGGAAAGGTTTCGCAGACCGGTATGGCTTGCGAGGCTGTCCGATTGCCGCTGCCGCCGGTGTGATTCTTCCACCTTTTTTCAGATATTTCAAAGTTTCCAGAGTAATATAGATACTGGAATCCAGCTTCTGCTCTTCCAGAACCTGTTTGATCTGTATCGCATTTCTGCCCGCATCTCTTAATGTGAGGGCATCCAGTACAGATTGTCTCTGCGTAACAGAAATTCTCTGATTGTCTACTACATGTACTCTTCCGTCATATTCCTGAGCCAGTCCCATTGCTGTATCGCAGGATGCACTCAGTCCGCTTGACATTGGAATGTGCACTACTTCATCATACTTTTCCAGTAATGTATTCCAGAGTCCGCATACGTCTGCCGGCCCCGGCTGTGAAGTAGAAATAGCCTCATCATTCTTAAGTCTCTCATAAAACTCTTCCTGTGAAAGAGTGATTCCTTCAAGATAAAGCTTCTCGTTAATATAAAAAGGCATTGGAATTACGCTGATTCCAAGTTCTCTTGCCTGGTCCTGTGTTATGCCGCTGTTACTGTCTGTGACAATGGCAATTTTTCCCATATTCATATCTCCTTTGCTTCTGATCCACTTCAGATTTTTTATGTATCAATTATCTTTTCATAAAATTACAGACTATGTTCAGTTTATCATATTTTTTTATGTATCACAATCAGGAACCGCTAATTTATCGCAAAAAAATCCCGCATAGATTGACCCATGCGGAATTTTGACTGCCTGTTTCTATTCTTTTGCGATATTTATGCCAGAATCAGTCCAGTTCCCTTACAATCTTACGTACCGGCAGAACAAATGTAGGTGATACAGATAATTCATCAATCCCCATCTGTATAAAGCGTTCTGTCAATGTAGTATCTGCTCCGAGCTCTCCGCAGATTCCTGCCCAGATTCCCTCTTTATGTGCATTATCAATGACCATCTGGATCATACGAAGTACAGCTTCATGATGAGAATCATAAATATTATCCAGTTTCGGATTCTGCCTGTCGATTGCAAGTGTATATTGTGTCAGATCGTTTGTCCCGATCGAAAAGAAATCAACCTCTTTCGCTAAAAGATCACTGATCATAACTGCAGCCGGTGTCTCGATCATTACACCCTGCTCTACGTCATCTTTAAACGGAATGCCCTGCTCTGTCAGCTCTTTCTTAACCTCTGCAACAATAGCCTTG
>ERZ1027125.614-NODE-614-length-13889-cov-5.821382_pt1 | contig 13889 bp, 8 predicted proteins | sample MGYA00519249_ERZ1027125 | MGnify/ENA primary metagenome ERZ1027125 (study PRJEB26926, sample SAMN06164580) | human gut metagenome | biome: ENVO:00009003; feature: ENVO:2100002; material: ENVO:00002003 | host: Homo sapiens | place: USA | collected 2012 ... | reverse complement strand
TCTACACGCGTAAGATCGTCGGCAGCGTCAGATGTGTATAAGAGACAGCTCTGATACCCTCCGCTTCCTGAAGCTTTGCGTACTTCATAGCCTCAGCCTTGGCCTTTTCAGCCTCGGCTTCCTTTTCCTGCTGGTACAGTCTTGCTTCCGCTTCCTTGGACTGTTCGTACAGTCTTGCCTGAGCTTCCTGCTCCTTACGGTATCTTTCGGCGTCAGCCTTCTTCTTTACCTCGGCGTTCAGCGACTGCTCCTGTACCTCAGCCTGCTTAGCGTGCAGAAGTACGTCCTGCTCAGTCTTAGCTATATCCGCCATAGAGCTTGTTACCTCTATGGTCTTACGCTGTTCCTGCTGCTGGATATCGTAAGCTGCGTCAGCTTCCGCCTGCTTGATGTCCGACTGCTTTTTCAACTCTGCCTTACGGATAGCAAGCTCGTTATTGCGCTGTGCTATCTCGGTTTCAGCGGCAACTCTGGCGTCGTTCGACTCCTTTTCAGCCTTAGCCTGCGCTACCTTGATATCTCTTTCCGCCTCAGCCTTTGTAATAGCGGCGGTTTTCTGTATCTTTGTGGTATTGTCGATACCTAAGTTTTCTATAAGTCCCTGTTCGTCGGTAAGGTTCTGAACATTAAAGGATATGATCTCAAGTCCCATTGCAGAGAGGTCGGGAGCGGCGTTGTCCTGCACCTTTTCCGCAAATTTCTTACGGTCGTTTACCATGTCCTGCAATGACATCTGTCCTACGATCTCACGCACGTTACCCTCAAGAACCTCTCTTGCAACCGAGCATATGTAAGCCGAATTCTGGTTAAGGAAGTTCTGTGCGGCAAGAGTGAGCCTGTCGGGGCTGTCGGATATTTTGATATTTACCACCGAGTCGACTCTTACGTTGATATAGTCGGCAGTCGGCACCGAGGTAGCCGTCTTTACGTCTACGGAGATAAGCTTTAAACTCAGCTTATCGAGTCTTTCAAGAAACGGTATCTTGATACCCGCCTTACCGATAAGCACCTTTTTGCGAATACCCGAGATAATATACGCTTCGTCCGGCGGAGCCTTGCAGTATCCTGATACTATGATGACTATAAGAAGTATCACTCCGGCTGCTATCCCGATAATTCCGAGATTGTCCATAATTAAGTCCATACAATGTTGTCCTCCTTAAAATAATTTATTTTTTGACTTCGGCGAATTTAATTATCTATAACTATATTCGCCTACTTAGTATTATATCACAAACGTCGAATAATGTCAATAAATTATTTCCCTGTCAGGAGTTACTAATAACTCGTTATAGGGAAATAAAAACTCCTGCCGCATCAGCCGCAGGAGTTTGCTTATTTACATAATAAATTTTCTAAACTTCAGATACCGAGCTGGTCGATAACGTTTTTGAGCGCCTTAGAGCTGTTGATAAGCGACTCGGTCTCAGAATCGGTCATATGTACGTTGATCCTGGAGATAATACCCTTCGCACCAACTATATAAGGCAGGCTGAGCGCGACATTTTCAGTACCGTAAGCGCCCTCTGTCATAGTGGAAACGGTAAGAACTGTTCTGGAATCTCTGAGTACGCACTCACATATTCTCTTGATAGACATAGCGATAGCGTAGAAAGTCGCTCCCTTAGCCGCAATAACTCTGGCTCCCGCACCTCTTACATCAGCTTCCATCTGCTTGAGTTCTTCCTCTGTTATCTCGTTTCCTACAGAGCTGAAATACTCGTTCATGGTAAGACCTGCAATAGATGTAAGCGACCAAGGAACGAAAGAAGAATCGCCGTGCTCGCCGAATACATTTGCATGAATGCTGTCCGCCGCTATGTCAAGACGGTCTGCAAGCAGCGAACGAAGTCTTGCCGAGTCAAGTACCGTACCCGATCCGATTATCCTGTTCTTGGGTATACCGCCGAACTTATTTATTACATATGTAAGAATATCTACAGGATTGCTGGCGATAACATATACTGCGTCGGGACAGTACTCGGCTATCATAGGGATAATGCTCTTGATAATACCTATATTTGTATTTGCGAGGTCTATTCTGGTCTGACCCGGCTTTCTTCCGATTCCTGCCGCCACTACCACGATATCCGAATCCTTAGTATCAGCATAATCGCCTGCATGAACGTAAACCGAAGGACAGAACGCTCTTCCCTGACGGATATCGGCGGCCTCTCCCTCAGCCTTGGGCTTATTGATATCGAGCAGCACCAGATCGGAACATACACCCTGAAGAGTAAGCGTATACGCAATGGTAGCGCCTACGTTGCCCGCGCCGAGTACGGTGATCTTTCTGCCTTTCTTTTCTGTATAATTATTACTCACTTGAATTCCCTCCAAATTATTATTTATTTTCTTGTTTTTCAGAATAGCTTTCTAACAAAATATAAAACAATAAATAAAGAATCTATTCTAAATCTATTATACTATATTTTTTTTATTTTATCAATAGATTTTCGCCGACATTCGCCACAAAAATTATTAATATTTTGTAAAAACGTGTAGTACCTGCAATTAAATTATACTCTACAAACTAAGCTCCTTTCCCTCGGAAAGCTTGAACGAATAGATGTAGCAAGCCTTTACGGGCTTTGGCAGCAGCAGGTCGAGCGCAGCCTTATACAGTTCGAGCTGAACGGCGTACTTATCGAGTTCGGAAATATCGTTAAAACCGTCGGTTTTATAGTCGACCAGCACATATCCGTCGTCCTCGGCGAAGATGCAGTCGCATATACCCTGAAGCATACCGTCGGGAGCTATCATGTCGCCGTACTTCTCCGACAGCCCCGCGTCAGACGCCATGACCAGAAACTGCATTTCACGGCGGATATCCTCGGAACGCTTTACCCTCATGTAAAAGTCGCTGCCGAAGAACCTCTCTACCGCGTTTACGTATACTCCCTTTGCCTCTCGTTCGGTAAAAAGCCCTTCGGAGGTCAGCCTTTCCAGCTCCGCTTTTACGTCCTTTTCTGCGTTCTCATAGTCGGCAAGCTCCATAAAAAGATGCGTATACGTTCCTCTCTGCGCCGCCGTAAGCTTCGCTGTCTGCTCGCTCAGACTTCCAAGCTGCGGATAGAACATCGGGTCGCGGTCGCCCCGGGCTCTCATATTAAGCTCGCCAACGATCTCTGTTACGCTTCGCTTAGCCGCAGATCTTGCGCTTTTATTCGGGTATTCATAGGAATATCGTTCACGAAGCGACCTGACTTTTTCCGTATCGGGCGGTTTCTGTATAAAGTCCTTATTCCCGATCTGAACATTATCATCCTTGGGATATTTCACCCATTTAACAGGCGGCGACGGCGTTCCCGCCGAGTAGCCCGAAAGCTCCTCCGACAGTTCGCCCATACCGATAGCCTCCAGCAAAGGTCGGTTATCGTCCGATATCACAGCGGCGGCGGCTATCCACTCCATGTAAGACGAACATTTTCTCAACACAGACGAAGTGAGTGCGCCTGCGGCAGAAATCTCATTGACCAGCGCCGAAATTCTTGCCGCCGCATCAAAGCGCTTGTTTTTGTTCTTTTTCATAAATACAGAGATGAAAAGCTGCTCCTTTGCTCTGGTCAGCGCAACGTACAGCAGACGAAGCTCCTCGCTGAGAAGCTCGCCCTCCGTAGCTACTTCAAGCGCCTTGTGTGCGACCGTCCTTACGTTCATAAGCTTATCGTGCTTCATATAGTTTATGCCTATGCCCATCTGCTCGTTCATAAGCAGGCGGTTCTTCACATCTCCCATATTGAATTCCTTGCCGAGATTTATCAGAAATACAAAAGGATATTCCAGACCCTTAGAGCTATGTATAGTCTTTACCGCTACTGAATCTCCGCCGCCGCTTACCGTTACAGCCTGAGAAAAATCCTTGCCAGCCGCAGACACGCTCTCCAGATATCTGAGAAATCCCGATATGCCCCCTGTAGAATTTTTTTCATACTCTGCCGCCCTCTGCGACAGCAGACGCAGATTCGCACGCTTCTGCCTGCTGTTTTCGTAAACGCTCGCCACCGCGAAAAATCCCGTCTCGTCATATATCTTGGATATAAGAGCCTCCAGCGGCATACTGACCGAATAAAACCTGAGTCTGCGTATCAGCTCTGCGGCATACTTGCACTTATCCTCCAGCTCAGTGCTGCTCAGTCTTATACGCTCCGCCTCTTTGTCGTCCGCCCCCTCCGATTTCGACGCTCCCGTGATTATCTGGAAGAGCCTCTTAGGCTTACCGTCCTCATTCTCTCTGCACATCAGTCTTATCTCGGCAGTTTCGTCCGCAGTAAAGCCGAGTATAGGCGACATCATCACCGCCGCCATAGACATATCCTTCATGGGATTGTCAATGACGTTAAGCAGACTGACCATAGTCACGATCTCCTTCGACCCCATATATCCGTCCGTCTGTTCCGACAGCGTTTTAAGACCCACGCTGTCGAGCGCGGCGGCTATACGCGTGCAGCCGTTCTTGTTTCTCGAAAGTACGCAGAAGTCCTGCGGAGCGCAGCGGCGGCTGACTGCACCGTCCCAGACCTGTACTCCGCCGTCGATCATCTCCCGTATCTTTCTAGCTACGCACAGCTCCTCCGTTCCGAAAAGCACATATTTATATTCCTCATTTTCGTCCTCGTCGTCTATCAGCATATATTCCGTGGCAGGGTCGCTGCCGCCGTAGGACGCTCCGCACACCAGCCGCTCTTCTTCGTTATAAGCCAGCTCGCCCAGCTCGTCGCTCATGAGATTTGCGAAAACATAGTTGACATAATCTATAACGCTCCTGCGGCTTCGGAAATTCTTGGTCAGTCTTATTTTGCAAAGCTGTCCGCTCTTGTCCGTTTCGCCCGATCTCACAGCGTTAATGAAAAGCCGGGGATTGGAAAGCCTGAAACGGTATATGGACTGCTTTACGTCGCCTACGACGAATACGTTTTTACCCAGCATTGTCAGATCGTCGGTATCGGATATAGCCTTGAATATAAGCTCCTGCAAATTATTGACGTCCTGAAATTCGTCTATCAGTATCATTCGGTAGGTCCTGCTTTGTACTATCTGCTCGGCAAACGGAGTCCTCGCTATAATGCCGCTCTCAGGGTCGCGCTTTACGAGCAGACTCACCGCCATACGCTCTATATCGTTGAACTCTGCTATGCCCTGCTCCAGCTTGCGCTCTGCGGCTATCCGCTCGGTGCGCCTGCACATATCGCACAAATGTCGGAAGATCTCTCCCGCATACGCCATGTTCCCGGATATATCTCCGCCCAGCGAAGATATGTCTTTAGCAACGGATTTTATCTGATTTTTAAAGCTTTCACGAAGAGCCTTTATATGCTCGAATAGCTGCGCTTTCGCAAGGCTTTCCTCCTGAGTAAGACCTTTATCGGACGGTGCCCGCATAGTCGCATACTTTACCGACGATACCGCTTCGGCAAGCAGCTCCAGTCTTCCGCTCGCCACAGACGCTCTCACGCTCTCTATAGCCTGCATATCGGAGGCTATGACCGCTAGCGTTTTCTCGCCGTTCGGCATACTCTTAGCCAGCGCCGCCGCCTTTTCGCTGAGCTTTACCGCCTTTTCGATATTTATATTATAGTCGTACATCAGCGTCTCAGCAAAGAACTCCATACGCTCCGGGTCTGTAAACTGCGCCTGAGCGCGCTGCATCCACTCCTCCGGAAAAGCGAGCGAGCGCAGAAAGTTGTAAAGACCCTTTACCTGCTCGTAAAGCTCATCTTCGCTGTTATTTGTCAGCGCGTCGATAAGAAGCTCCGCACCTTCGGGATTTTCCTCATACATCTCCTCCAGAGCGTCCCTGAGCGAATCGTAAAGCAGCGTTTCCGCCTGAAGCTCGTCCGCTATTCGAATACCGGCTCTGTAATCAAACTCGTTCAGATTGTCCTTTACCAGCTCCAGACAGAAGGAATTTATAGTGCTTATCCTCGCAAGCGGAAGCATATCCTGCTGACGCTCCAGCCACTCGCGCTTTTGCGGATCTGTTTCGCCCACTATCCTCGGCGCGAGAGCCGCCCTCAGCTTACCGCTCATCTGGCTTGCCGCCGCCTTGGTAAAGGTAACGGCGAGCAGATTCTCCGATGGACAGTCCGACGCCTTATCGGCAAGCAGTCTTACCGTCCTCTCAATAAGCACCGCAGTTTTTCCGCTTCCCGCCGCCGCAGGCACTACTACTCCCCTGTCGGCGGTTTCTATCGCTTTAGCCTGTTCGTCAGTCCACCTTACCGCCGCCATTACCGCTCTCCCCTTTCTTTGCAATATCCTCCAGTATCATATCGAACTCCGCCATATCCTCCGGCGATACCACACGGTGGTTTTTCGGCAGAGGATCGGCGCACATCGCCCTGTAATCGCAGTAAGTGCAGGGCATAACGCCCGACTCTGTTTCGATAGGCTTAGCCCCGATTTTTCCGTCGCGCAGAGCCTTAGCCATTTTAGTCACCATATCGAGCGCATACTTTTCCATAGCGACAATACGCTGTTCCTCAGACGGCTTTACCGTAGAACTACCGTGCACAGTGCCGTCCTTTTTCAGCCTGAACACCGTATATACTCCCTCGTACTCCCTGTTCATACCCTCCAGAGCCTGTCCGCCCTGCATCATTCCGTCAGGCTTGTAGCTTTTAGCGCGTTCCAGTCTGAGTCTTTCCTCCAGCTCTCCGTTTCTTTCGCACTCTTCAACCTCCGCTGCCGTCAGCGTGGGTCTGACGAATCTTATATGTGAGTACATGATACCCGCCGGACGCACTCCTCCGGACGCAAAAGGACTTTCCGAAGAGGTGAGCGCGAGCAGGTAGATCAGCATCTGCATATTCAGCCCGTGATAGACCTCGGCTTCGCGAAATGTCTGGCCGCCCGTCTTGTAATCGACTATCCTGAGCCACCTGCCCTGCGGAGTATCATATATATCCGCTCTGTCTACCTTTCCTCTCAGCCGCACCGTCACCTCGTCGTCCACGGCTATCTCCAGCACAGGTTTTCCGTTATCATCCGTGAGGTCGTATTCGAACGCCGCGGGAACAAAAAGCGAATTTTTCATCTCCTCACGGAAATTCACCGCCATAGACAGCACCGAATCCTTGAGCCTTTCTATCGACGAAGCGAACCGCAGGTCCTTTCCGTATGAGCCGCCCATTTCATTCTCTACATACTCATCGGCACGGCGGTTTATAAGCTCTGCTAGCTGTCCGTCCGTCATAGAGGTGAAATGCGGATTATAAACTCTACTTCCATCCTTTTCACAGCTCATGACATATTCCAGACAGCTGTGAGCTATGCTTCCCTCATACTGCGGATTTATTTCGACGGCATTAGTCGGATAAAGCTTCAGTCCGTGCTTGCAGAAGTAGGAAAACGGACATTTATAATAATCAGATACGCGCGTAGCCGAAAGATTCATATCTGAGGGATAAAACAGCCGTTTTGCCATACCTCCGCTTATTTGAGCGGGTCTTGCGCGAGCCGCCTCGTGTATGTACTCCAGCCGCCGCTCATAATCGGGCGAGCCTTTCAACGACTCGCGTACCGAAGCGTTAGCCGTAGTATTGTCCTTGGAATGCCCCAGATAGCTATAGTATGCGGTGCGGTAAGAGGTACAGTAAAACTCCTGTCCCATATCGGCAGCCATAAGCGAGATATCGTCTTCGAAAAGAGCGCACACCGAAGCTGCGAGCGGCGACGGCTCTGTCACCGCGCCCGTCCTGTCGCTCTCGCTCCAGCAGATATAAAGCCGCTCGCTCGGAGCCGTCACTGCGCTGTAAACGCTCATACGCTCGCCGTCTATCTGCATCCTCGCCGAGCAGTCAAGCTCTGCGCCGAGATCGGCAAGCGATCTTATATCGCCGTCAGACAGCAAGCCTTCACGCTGCGCTCCTCTGGGAAAAAGCTTCTCGTTAGCCTGCATGATGAACAAGGTCTTTACCCCCGATATTCTGGAGCGTGAAGCGTCGGCGACCCTCACGCAGTCGGATTTCTGCGGAGGAGCGGATAACGATATGCCGTCGAGCATAAGTCTTATCAGCTCCGAAAAGGCTCTCAGGCTCATGGGACGGTCGGTCATATTGTCGTAGACCGCCTTTACTGCCCCGACTATCCCCAGCCACACCTGCTTGAAGCTCCGGCTTATCTCCAGCTCCGTTTCGTTTTCCGAAGACGCCCCCTTTATTGCGGAATACACCTGCTTCGGCATTTCCAGCTCGTCGAGCAGCGTAAAAAGCGCAGAGCATATCTCCCCTGCCGTAGCGTTCACGCAGGCGGATTTGAATTTTACTATAGGCTCCGCTATACGCTTTCTCGTTTCGTCCAGTCTGCCGTTCGTGCTTACTCTTTCAGACACGGCAAAGTCGTGTAGCCACATATCGCCCGACACGTTCCATTTAATGCAGAAATCCTCAAGATCGCAGGCGTCGTAATCAAGAACGGGCGACAGCGGCGATTTCACTATACGCAGTATATTTTCCGTAGACAGCTCTCTTGTCATAGCGGCGTCCAAAATACTCAGCAGATATTTTGCGGGGACGGAGGTAAGAGCGGACTTTTTCATATCTATAAAATAAGGTATCTCATATCGCTCCGCCACTCCGCTGAGTATCTGCGAGGTTTCGGCGAGACCACCGCACACCACGGCGATCTCACTGTAGCGCGCGCCTTCTCTTACAAGCCTGCTTATCTCGGCGCACACATACTCGCTCTCCTCGTAAATATCCGAAGCCGAAACGACCTTCACAAGCTGCTGCGAGGGTATCTTTTCAAAGCGGTACTTGCCGAGATTTTTATTGATATGCGCAAGCGGAGCGGTCTGAGCGCAGCCGCCTGCATGAGTGTATTTTACTTTAAGATTGCAGTCGCAGGCGATCTTCTCTATAGAAGTACGGGTGCGTATAGTTTCCGCAAAAGGGTTCTGACCCTCGGTAAATTCGTCGCACACCAGCGAAAATACCGATGCCGCCGCACCCTTTACAACGCTTTTTATCAGCGACAGCTCGTCCGCAGAAAAGCTTGTGAAGGCTTCAAAGAAAACGTATTTACCCGAAAAGTACTTTTTCTCGCCGGCAAGCCTTGCCGCCAGAGCCGTCTGTGAAATACTGTCACGCATACCCAGCTCGGCAAGAGCTTTTTCGTACTCGGAGAATATCTTGGAAAGATCCGAAAGCTTGTTTATGCTGCCAGTTTTCAGCTCTGCCGCCGCTCGCAGTAATTCGGGAGTCGCTCCCGCTTTCAGCATTCGCTGGTAGAGGGATATGCACTCCGAAACAAAAGACGGGCGCAGCAGAGATTTTTTATAAAAATCAAGGCTGCCCGAGGCTCTCAACGAGGTCTGCGCGTTGTACATGGCTATAAGCTTCATATTCTCGTCCGCATTTTCGAGCGCACGACCTCCGCCTGTACGGCATATCTTATCGCACAGCCTTGCTACGCCCATGGTCTGAACTGTGTTAAACAGAGCCGCCCCCAGATATGTATAAAGCCGCTTATCAAACTCCGAGGAATACTGGTCGGGGATAATAACGAGAGTTTCCCGGCTCTGCGCCGCTTGCTTTATCCGTGAAAAGAGCAGCTCTTCACGCTCGCTGTGGCTTATTCCGTATATGATCTCAGGCATAGCGATCTCAGTCCTTTCGTGAAATACTTTGTCAGATATTATTATAGCATTTTAAGTAGAATAAGTCAAACAAAAAGCCGTCCTGCAAATTAAAGCAGAACAGCTCCCCATCTATTATTTCCTTATTTCCTAAATAACCGTTCGATCAGCTCGGCAAGCCTGAAAGAATAAGTGATCTCCGTTTTATCATCGTGATCGCCGTTGCCGTTGTCGTTATCCTTGTCGCTTCTGTCAGCCGCCGCTGTTTTTGCAAACTGCGGAAACATAAACATCTGCTTGCAAGCCTGTACGTCCGCCCCGTCCGCCGAAGCCGCAGACATTATGACCGCCGCCGCAAGCCCTGCCGCCATGACCCTTGCGCTCTTTTCCGTTTTTCCGAATAATGATTTTTTATTGCCCATTGTCCGCACTCCTTAGCTGTAATTTCTTTCACTTACAGTATGGAGCGTTTTTTTGGAATTATTCAGCATAGAAAAAATTATTCTCCGAAAACCTCCTTAGCAATATCGCAGGAATGCTTTGCATCCTTAGCGTAATAGTCTGCGCCGATCATCTCGGCGTAATCGGGAGTAAGCACCGCTCCGCCGACCATTATCTTACACTCATGATGCTCTCTCAGCAGCTTTATAGTTTCCTCCATGCCCTTGAGCGTAGTAGTCATAAGCGCGGACAGTCCGACAAGCTTTACGTCATGTTCCTTTGCAGCCTCTACTACCTTCATGGGGTCTACGTCCTTGCCCAGATCTATTACTGTATAGCCGTAGTTTTCAAGCAGAACCTTGACTATGTTCTTGCCTATGTCGTGAATATCGCCCTTTACCGTGCAGATAACTATCTTGCCCTTTGAAACGCCGCCTGCGCCGCTTTGCGAAAGCTTTTCCTTTATCACCTCGAAGCAGACCTGCGCCACTCCTGCGGTGAGTATCAGCTGCGGCAGGAATATCTTACCTTTTTCAAACTCGCTGCCGGTACGGTCAAGCTCGGGGATAAGTATACCGTTTACTATCTCCATAGCATCGGTGGTTTCCAGCAGCTTTGCCGTGATCTGTGCGGCGTCGTGCTTTAAGCCGTGCGACATAGCGTAGCCGAGAGTCATATCTTCCTGCTTTACCGCCGCAGCAGGCGCAGGCTGCTCTGAGCCGTAGTTTTCTATAAAATCCTGCGCATTCTTATCAATATTGGCAAGCAGACGGTACGCCCTTACCGCAGATGTCATAGAAGCTATATTCGGATTCATTATAGGCAGGTCCAGTCCTTTTGTAAGAGCCATGGTAAGGAACGTGCGGTTCACGATCTCTCTCGACGGCAGACCGAAACTGATATTAGACACTCCCAGTACGGTCTTTACGCCCAGCTTTTCCTTGACCAGCTGTACTGCGTCGAGCGTCTGCATAGCCGCCTCCTGTTCGGCGGAGCAGGTCAGGGTCAGACAATCTATATATATATCGCTCCTCGGTATCCCGTATTCGTCGGCTCGGCGGCAGATCTTTTCGGCTATAGCTATTCTGCCCTCCACAGTTTTGGGTATGCCGCCTTCGTCAAGGCACAGACCTACCACTGCCGCTCCGTATTTTTTCACAAGGGGCAGAACGGAACTCAACGACTTCTCCTCTCCGTTTACCGAGTTCACTATCGGCTTGCCGCTGTAGATACGCAGCGCCGCGTCGAGCACCTCGGGGATAGACGAATCTATCTGTAACGGAGTGTCGCAGATACCCTGCACCGCCTTTACCGCCCTCACCATCATATCCTTTTCGTCGATACCCGGCAGACCGACGTTTACGTCGAGTATCTCAGCTCCTGCCGATATCTGCTCTATCGCCTGATTGCATATATAATCGAGGTCGTTTTCCATCAGCGCCTGCTTGAAGCGCTTTTTACCCGTCGGGTTTATTCTCTCGCCGATTATTCTCGGAACTTCTATAGTCACCGCTCTGCTCGGACTGCACACTGCTGACGGAAGCTTTTTGACCTTAGCCTTGCATTTACAGCCTGCAAATTTTTCTACAGCCGATTTTATATAGTCGGGCGACGTACCGCAGCAGCCGCCTATTATCTTGATACCCAGAGGTATCATATCGTACAGCAGCTGAGAAAATTCGTCCGGCAGTACATTATATTCGTTAGTCAGGGGGTCAGGCAAGCCTGCGTTCGGCTTGATTATCACGGGCAGATTGGTGCAGGAGCACAGCTTTTCCACTACAGGTCTGAGCTCACGTGGGCCCAGCGAGCAATTGATACCTATTCCGTCCGCTCCCAGTCCGCCTAAGGTCATAGCCATAGACTCCACGCAGCAGCCGGTAAATGTCCGCATATTTTCCTCAAACGTCATTGTCACCAGCACAGGCAGGTCGGAATTTTCCTTAGCTGCCAGCAGAGCCGCTTTTGCCTCCGTAAGATCGGTCATGGTTTCTATAACGATAACGTCAGCTCCGCTTCCCGCCAAAACCATCTCCTTAAATATATTGTAAGCCTGCTCAAAGGTCATAGTACCGTTAGGCTCTAAAAGCTGTCCTATAGGTCCTATATCGAGAGCGCAGTAAGCCGTTCTTGAAGCCTTAGCTATCGCCCCTCTGGCTATACCGACCGCCGCAGATATTATCTCCTGCACGGAGCGCCCCGTAGATTCAAGCTTCGCTCTGTTCGCTCCAAATGTATTGCAGTAAAAAATATCCGCGCCTGCCTCTATATATTTCAGATTTATATCCTCTATAAGCTCGGGATGAGTGAGGTTGAGCAATTCGGGATTTTCTCCTGCCTCCAGCCCCGCTGCCTGGAGCATAGTACCCATAGCGCCGTCTAAAAATACAAATTCCTTTTCGCTAAGCAGTTTTTTAATATCCACAATGAGTCCCTCTCTTTCTGAATTGACATCTGCCTGCCATATTGCATACGGCACAGCCCCGCCTGCCCTTATCTAAAGGCTTATCCGAAACGCCTATGACCGCCGTGACCGATTTTCTCGGTATCATGAGCAGCGATTCGGTGCAGGTCACCCCCGCACGCTTTTCAGCGTCCAGCGTCTTTATTATCTGCGGCTGTATTTCAAGCGGAAAATCTCCGTAGCCGGGAGAGAACCGCCATGTCAGATACTTTCCGCTGAGCTTTTCGGCTATCTCCTCTTCTATCATATTGCATACCGCCTCGACCGCTGCGCTCGCAAGGCAATCCGTCATAAAGCCCAAGGCTATATCCTCCGACTCCGCGCGCCTTATAAGCTCGTCTGCTTTCGACGATGCGGTAGCGCACAGCAGTATGCACCTGCCGCACCCCTGCAAATGCCGCTTTATATCCTCGCCCGTAAATTTCAGCTTCGTACCGATAAGCGACACTCCGTCCTCGCAATGCTGCAAATCGAAAGCTCTGTACACCCACGCAGGCTTTAGCTCGCTTTCGAGCTTATCCCTGCACCGCAGTATCATATCCATCTGTATTTCATCCGGCTCGGAGCGGTACCCCATATACCTCACAGCCTCGTCAACATTGATCTCAAGCCTTTTTTCCGACATCCGCACAGCCTCCCGACGTAAGAATAATTATTTTTATTATACCATATTATCGTCATATATTCAATAATTTAAATAATATATTTTACTAACAAAAGACGAACAAACCGCAGACCCTACATTTCTTCACGGTCTGCGGTTTATTTTCAGATCAGTTTTATCTCAATATCGTCCCACGGGTCCTTAGCGAGAACGACCCCGCCTTCGGAAAGCGAGCGTCGGACGTCTATAAATCTCTGGTTCGTGCTGCCCATAAATTTCAGCTCGTAGCTTTTTTTATCCTGTTCAAATCTGCCGTCCACGAGATAATCGAGCCTTGACAGCAGCCTGATATATCCGTTCTCTTCATTGCCATGCTCCAGCAGATATTCGTAGCGAAAGCCGGTGTACGCCATTATGCTCAGTCCGCCGCCGAATTTTATCCTTATCCTGTCCGCAAGCTCGCAAAGCGGTTCGCACTGACAGAAGGGTTCGCCTCCCGAAAAGGTAACGCCGTCAAGCAGAGGGTTTTTCTTTATCATTTCAAGAATGTTATCGGTGTCCTCAAAGTATCCGCCGTCAAAATCCCACGTCTGCGGATTATGACAGCCCATGCAGTGATGCGGACAGCCTTGCGTGAATACGGTAAACCTTATACCCGGTCCGTCTACTATCGAGTCATTCTCCAAACCCGCTATTTTAAGCCTCATAAACGTCCCCCCTCCGACTATCGTTCGCAATCCCGGACTGCCTGCGTGACTTATTGAGGGAAACCCTTTTGAAAAAGGGTTATCCCTCAAACTCCC
>ERZ1027125.612-NODE-612-length-13897-cov-5.759861_pt1 | contig 13897 bp, 16 predicted proteins | sample MGYA00519249_ERZ1027125 | MGnify/ENA primary metagenome ERZ1027125 (study PRJEB26926, sample SAMN06164580) | human gut metagenome | biome: ENVO:00009003; feature: ENVO:2100002; material: ENVO:00002003 | host: Homo sapiens | place: USA | collected 2012 ... | reverse complement strand
AGATCGTCGGCAGCGTCAGATGTGTATAAGAGACAGGTCGGCATACAGCGTAAACTGCGAAACGGCAAGTATATCTCCGCCGATATCATTAACCGAAAGGTTTATTTTATCGTTCTCGTCCGAAAATATCCTGAGCTTAGATATCTTATCCGCAAGCTTTTCGCAGTCGGCTTTGGTATCTCCCTCGCCTGCACCCAGCAGCACAAGCAGACCGTTTCCGATACTTCCCGTTACCTCGCCGTCTACTGTAACACTCGCTCTCGTTACTCTCTGTATTAATGCTTTCATAGGTTTACAGCTTTCCTATCTCGATAGCGTAATTGTAGTTATACTCTGCTTCGGTCGCAAGCTTGATGGCGTGAGGCTTTTTCTCTATATCCTCAAACTCGTCGTCTGCATATGCGGGTACGCTCGTCCACGGTTCAAGGCAGATAAACTGCGCATCGGGATTTCCCGTCGCTGTCCACACTGCTATACACTGCGAGTCGGGGAAGCTGAGCTTTACATAGCCGCCGTCTGATTTTTTCAGAGTTACCGATTTTGAATTCGGAGCGTCCTTCATTATTACGTCAAAATCGAACTGCGCTCTGTTGAGCTTTAAGATATTGGAGTTATCAAGCACAGTACGGTCGCCGTTCGGCGTAGGCTGAACTATAGTTTCGTTCTTTTCGTATTCTACGACGCTTTCACCGCTCTCTATATCGCATATAAATGCAGGATGACCTCCCAGATAGAAGTACATATCTTCGCTGCCCGTATTTTTTACGGTATGTTTTACCTCAAATCTGCCGTCCTTTATCTCGTAGGTCACAAACAGTCTGAAATCATACGGATACCACTGCTTTGTTACCTCGGAAGACTCCAGCAGATAGGTCACGGAAGTATCGGTTTCACTGCTGAGCGAGAACACGCTGTCCCTTGCGAAGCCGTGATTTCCGGGAAGCTTATATTCTTTGCCGCCTGCTTTATATCGTCTGCCCTCGGGTGAGCAGATAAAAGGAAACAGGATAGGAGCGTATCTCTCCCAAGCCTTACCGCACTGCCAGAGATACTCCTCTCCGCATAGCTTAAGCGAGTGAAGCTCTGCTCCGTTTTCGTCTGCTGAGAAGCTCAGATCTTCTAAAGTCTTTGTAGTTATCATAATATTTCTGTCCTTTCATATAATTTTTACAAAAAAATACAGTAAGGGCGGCTTGCACGACCTGAAGTCACGGCGCAGCCGCCATTTTGATTTAATATATTTCAGAGGTCAGTCCTCTGAGCTTTTGCTGCCGTAGCTGTAGGAATAGCCGTATTTATAACTGTATTTATACTTATTGCTCTTGGACGACGCTGACGGAGTTTTGGTAATAACTGCCCCCAGTACCGTACCGTTTGCAAACTCTATCGCCTCGACGGCATGCTGATACGAATCATAAGTTGTGCTGCCCGACATAGCCACCAGAACCACGCCGGCGATAACGTCCGAAAGAGTCAGAGCGTCGGCAACGACGTTTACGGGAGGCGTATCTATAATTATATAGTCGTAATATTCAGAAAGCTGTATAAGCAGCTGTTTCATATTATCCGAAGCAAGCATTTCCGAAGGGTTAGGGGGAATAGGACCGCTGGTGAGCAGATCAAGTCCCGGGATCACATTTTCATTGACAACCTCTTTAAAGGAGTGCATACCGCAGAGAAGAGTTGAGAGTCCCTGTTTATTTTTAAGCTTAAAATATTTTTGCTGTACGGGTTTTCTCAGATCTGCGTCTATGATCAGGACCTTTGCCTGCATCTGGGCGAAAGTCAGAGCAAGATTTGCGGCGGTGGTAGATTTTCCTTCATGCTGCATAGGACTTGTTATAGCGAAGATCTTCTGACTCTTAGTAGACAGGCTGAAGATAAGGTTAGTTCTCAGAGTCTTGTAGGCTTCTGTTACCTGAAAAGGAAACTCCCTGTCCATAAGGGTGATATATTTTGTTTTGGAGGATTTTTTTCTTTTATTACTCATAGCCGTTTCCTCCTTTATCACTTTCGCTCATACTGGGTATCTCTGCGAGAACGGGTATATTTTCGATCCTTCTTTTGAAATCGTCCGAAAGCTTTATGCGGTTATCTACCAGATAAGATATCACGATCACGCCCACGGCTATAATAAAGCCCAGCAAAATTCCCAGTACCGTGATCTTTTTAACATTCGGCGACGACGGGGCAGAAGGCACCTTGGCTGTGCCGATAGATTCTACCGAACCGGCGTTGGTAACTCGTGTGAGAAGCTCAGGAGCTATACTTGCGATATATGTACATATATCGGCGGAGAGCTGCGGGTTTTCCGTAGTAGCCGATATGGAGATAACCTCGGTATTATTGACCGAGCTTATTGAAACGAGATCCTTTATCTGACCTGCCGATATAGAAGGCTCGCCGTCCTTATAGGATATGCTGAATATCTTTCTCAAGTCGCTTTCTTCGTAATCTCTGAGCAGCAGCTCGGATACCTCCTCGTACACTATATCGTCCTCTAAAATTACGATATAGGTGCTTGCAAGAGCCTGCGACGCTGCAAGATCGGCAGAGGTGATGGTTCCTCCGCTCTGATTTACAACATTTTTATCAGAGTTGGTGACATATATCGAGATGGAAGACGAATATTTTACAGGCATAAGCAGCTTTGCGACTGAAAATCCGCCCACTGCGCCTATTATTGCCAGCAAAATTATAAAATGAAGCTTAGACAGCAGCAGATAGAATATTTCGCTTAGGTTGACTTCCTGTTCTTTATTTTCCATTATGCTCCTCCTATTCTTTTTTCTTTATTTAAGCGATCAAAACTGTATGTCAAAGTTAATTATACTGGATAAATCGCTTTTTGTCAATATAAAAGAGATTTAAATTTTCAGTTTTTATACAGTAATCCTTGTCATGGATATATGTGCAGTAAATTTCGTTAAATATTTCTTGCAGACAGGAAACGGCGGGATCGTGTTGTTTTGATATAAGATACGGTAAGCGTGCGGCAAACGCTTCATATACCCAAAAGTCTTGCCGCATTGCCGCCCAGTATCGCCTCTGTCTGATGATCCGGAAGCCGTAGCCTAAGCAGCTTTTCTATCATCTTCTGCGTACTCTCCCACGGGCAGTCGCTTGCGAGGAGTATTCTTTCATAGCCGTGCTTATCAATTATTTTTTTCATAAGCTCGTCCGGACAGAGGGCGGTGAAAGCCGTATCCAGATAGACCTCGCCGTCCGCTCCGGCTATCAGGTCGTAAACCTCGTCCCAGCGGTCGTTGTTTCCCAAATGAGCGAGCACTATTTTCATATCGGGGTGCTTTTTTATCATATTCAGCGCATTTTGTGCGGGGCAGTGGATAAGCTCAGGCGACATACAGTCCCAGCCTGCGTGAAAAATTACGGGCAGACCGCTTTTGGTTATGCAGTCATACACAGGGTCCAGACGCTCCTCGTCGACAATAAAATCCTGATAGTCCGGGTGAAGCTTAATGCCGTACAGTCCCAGCTCTTTGATACGTTCTATCTCTTCGGCTGCGTCCTCTGCGTCGGGGTGAACGCTGCCGAAAGCAAGAATGCGGTCGCTGTCAGCGTTTACCTGTGCTGCCCAGTCGTTTATCACTGTTTGCTGAGAGGGTTTTGTTGCAATCGAGAGCATAACTCCCTTATCGACTCCCCACTCGTCAAAGCGATCGATAAGCTCGTTTACAAGACCGTTCGTATAAGGTTTGAGTCCGCTGAACTGCACCAGCCTGTCGATCGCTCTTTTAGCGATCTTAGGATTAAAAGCATGGGTATGAAAGTCTATAATCAAAATAATCAGCTCCATTATTGATCTCGGACTTTTACTTTGTAAAGGCCCGCTGTTTCTATTATATCATTATTTCAGATGAATTTCAACTTTTTCAGCAAATTTTTTTATAGTTTATTTGAATAAGAAATTATACCTGACGAGTAAAGATTTTAAAAAACGGTTGCTTCAATTTGTGCTAAATGTAAATTCTCCAAGCTATATATTGACTTTTTACGGCAACTGTGTATAATTAAATAAGTGAAAAACAGAAGTGTAAAACTTGTTCTTAATTTTCCAAAGTTTCGAGAGGGGGAACTTTTTATGAACAAAATCACTTATAAAAGGAGAGCTTTTTACGAAGGCTTCACGCTTATCGAGCTTGTGGTAGTTATAGCAATAATCGGTGTGCTGGCGGCGATTCTTGTTCCGTCCATGATAAACTACGTTAAGAAGTCCAGACTTCGCTCTGCAAATACAAACGCTAAATCGGCGTACAATGCAGTAGCGGAATACGTTGCCGAAAATCAGTCTAAGGGAGTTGATAAAGCCACGTCAGTCGGACATTTCGGAAATTCCGAGATAGACTGCACAAAAATGCCTGCGGGCAGCACGCCCTCCGATAAGGCGAAGCAGGCGGTTACGGACATACTTATCCAGAACGGAGTTTCCGCCGGAACTGTATGGGTCGGCTCGGCAAATGTAAACGGTACGGATTCGTTTTTTGTCCAGTGGAGCGGCGACGCTGTCCGCACGGGTACGGGTGTGATCTTCGGTCAGTATCCCGATCCTATCAGCTGGGACGACTGGAAGGAGTCTTCTCCTACATGGGGAGATTATTTTAATTCTCAGGGTTGAGATCAGATTTGAAAAAGTAACCGCTCTTCGGCTTGTTGCCATGGCGGTTATTTTTTTATATTCACGCTTGAATTTCGTTTAGGCGACAAACTGACTAGCCGCGGCTTTTACTTTGTCGGGCGACAAATTTCCATCAGCCTTGACAGGAGCTTTTACTTTGCTGCATATGTGCGTATACAAAATTTCTGTAGGGGCGATGGTCTGAGCTATGCGCACACAGTGCGCCCCTACTTTCGTCTGAAAATTTGTTTCCGACTATTGATAAGAACCTCCCCACTAATATAGGGGAGTTTGTACCCAAAGGGGACAAACTCTCAGTGCAGGCACACGGGTCTGAACGAAGTTCAGACAAGTACAAGCTCAAACAAAATTTTACGCCTGCACGGTTGACAAATGCGGTTCTTTTAGTGTATAATGTTAAGTATAAAACGATTACAAGAAAACTTTTTATTTATTATGCTTAATTCTTTTTAAGGGAGAGTTTATTTATGAAAGTGAAAAATGAAATCAAAAGACTTCTTGTTACCGCACCGCTGATCTTGGCTTTGTCGCTGTCGTTTACAGCCTGCGGTAAAGAAAAAGACGAGAAAACCAAAGACGGGGAAGATAATAAGCCTACCGTGGAAAGCTACGAAAAGGAGCTTTCGGGAAATACCTACGAGGGCAGCAACGGCAGGACTTATGCCTTTGACGACGGAAAGGTCACTATAACCGAGGAGGGCAAGGACGATAAAAACGGCTCGTATACCATCGACGAGGCGGACTCGGACGGCGACGGCGTAAACGACTGCATCGCTATCAGGATAACCGCAAACAAAACTTCGGATTCATACAATCTTGAGGGCAGCGGGAACGAGGTCGATCTTGTTTCGGGCAATTCAAAAATAGTGCTGACTAAAAAATAATCGGCGGACGTAATTTCGTAAACTTAAAGGAGCTGTTGCATAACGGACTGTAATTTAATTTTCTGTTCGGATCATTAGATTATTTTTTGTTTGCGGCGGCTCATTTTTATTTAAAAATAATTTTCGGAGGTAAATTACAATGGCAGAAAACAGACTTATCGGCGGATACCCCGTTATCGGCATCCGCCCGACTATCGACGGGAGAAGAGGCTACCTCAAGGTGAGAGAATCGCTGGAGGAGCAGACCATGAACATGGCTAAAGCGGCGGCTAAGCTTTTCGAGGAGAATATACGCTACTCGAACGGCGAGCCTGTAAAGGTAGTTATAGCCGATACCACCATCGGCAGAGTAGCCGAGGCGGCTGCCTGCGCCGACAAATTCAAGAGGTGCGGCGTAGACATTACCCTTACCGTTACTCCTTGCTGGTGCTACGGCGCGGAAACTATGGATATGGACCCTATGACCATAAAGGGCGTATGGGGCTTTAACGGCACCGAAAGACCGGGAGCGGTTTACTTGGCTTCCGTTCTCGCTACTCACGCACAAAAGGGTCTGCCTGCTTTCGGCATTTACGGTCACGACGTTCAGGAGGCGGACGACGCTTCCATACCCGACGACGTGCAGGAAAAGCTGCTCAGATTCGGAAGATGCGCAGTTGCGGCGGCGACTATGAGAGGTAAGAGCTATTTGCAGATCGGTTCGGTAACAATGGGTATCGGCGGCTCTATCATCAGCCCCGAATTTATCGAGGAATATCTCGGAATGAGAGTCGAGTCTGTCGACGAGGTAGAGATAATCAGACGAATGACGGAGGGCGTTTACGACGAAAACGAGTTTAAAAAGGCTCTCGACTGGACAAAGGCAAACTGCATAGAGGGCTTTGACAAGAACCCTGAGGAGGTTCAGAAGAGCCGTGAGGTAAAGGACGAGCAGTGGGAATTTGTCGTTAAGATGATGTGTATTATAAAAGACCTTATGAACGGCAACAAGAATCTGCCAAAGGGCTGCGAGGAGGAAATGGTTGGTCACAACGCCATCGCCGCAGGCTTCCAGGGACAAAGACAGTGGACCGACTTCTATCCGAACTGCGATTTCCCCGAGGCTATGCTCAACACCTCGTTTGACTGGAACGGCGCAAGAGAGCCGTATGTGCTGGCTACCGAAAACGACGTTCTTAACGGTCTGGGAATGCTGTTTATGAAGCTGCTCACAAACCGCGCGCAGATATTTGCCGACGTCCGCACATACTGGTCGCCCGAGGCTGTCAAGAAAGCTACGGGATACGATATCGAGGGCAAGGCAAAGGAGGCGGGAGGATTTATCCACCTTATCAATTCCGGCGCCGCCTGCCTTGACGCAAACGGCGGAGCTAAGGACGAGAACGGAAATTCGACTATGAAGCCGTGGTACGAGATCACCGAGGAGGATCAGAAAGCGATCATGGGCAAGACCACATGGAATCCCGCAGACCTCGGATATTTCAGAGGCGGCGGATATTCTTCACGCTTTGTTACCGACTGCGAGATGCCTGCAACCATGATAAGGCTCAATCTCGTAAAGGGTCTGGGTCCTGTTTTGCAGATAGCTGAGGGCTGGACGGTAAAGCTGCCCGACGAGGTAACGGACAAGCTCTGGAAGAGGACGGACTACACATGGCCCTGCACATGGTTTGCGCCGAGGACTACGGGCGAGGGCGCTTTCAAGACCGCCTACGACGTAATGAACAACTGGGGCGCAAACCACGGCGCTATCAGCTACGGACACATCGGCGCAGACCTTATCACTCTCTGCTCTATGCTGAGAATACCCGTTTGTATGCACAACGTTCCCGAGGACAAGATATTCCGTCCTGCGGCATGGAACGCTTTTGGCATGGACAAGGAGGGACAGGACTTCAGAGCCTGCGCGGCTTACGGTCCTATGTATAAGAATATAAGATAAAATACCGATATGGATTTTGGCTGTATAACTCCCTGCGGCGAGGACTGCCGTTTATGTGTGCATTATAAAAGCGGCGAATGCAAAGGCTGTAAGGCGACAGACGGAAGATGCGTGAAGATGTGGGAAAACGGCTGCTATGTTTATAAATGCTGTGCGGAGCACGGCGTACCGTTCTGCGGACTGTGCGGAGAATTTCCCTGCGAATGGCTTATTACAAAAGGAAGCTGGAATCCGAATGTTGTGGAACATCAGAAAGAGCTTGCCGAGCAGTATATTAAGTTGAAGATTTAGAAAAATGCAGTTATGGGCAAGTATAGTCTGTGTCCATATATTGCAGATCATGATACGAATGGAGATGATATATTGTCAAAAAAGGTATTAGCCATAGATTTCGGAGCGTCAAGCGGACGTGCCATAGTGGGCGAGTTTGACGGGGAGAAAATTTCACTAACGGAGATACATCGGTTTTCAAACGACCCTGTAATACTGAACGGTACTATGTACTGGGATGTACTGCGGCTTTTTCACGAGATAAAGCAAAGCCTTATCAAGGCGAAGTCCTACGGTGCGGAAAGCGTGGCTATAGACACATGGGGCGTGGATTTCGGTCTGCTGGACAAGGACGGCAGGCTTATCGAAAACCCTGTGCACTACCGTGACAGCCGCACTGCCGGAATGGTGGACGAGAGCTTTAAGCTTATTGACAGGAATGAGTTTTACGGCATTACGGGCAACCAGTTCATGGAGATAAACACGGCTTTTCAACTTCTGAGCCTTGTGAAGAACCGCCCCGACCTGCTCGACCGTGCGGACAGGCTGCTGCTTATGCCCGACCTGTTCGGATATTTTCTGAGCGGAGAAAAGTGCGCCGAGCAGTCCATTGCTTCGACGACGCAGCTGTTTGACGCTAAGAAACGCAGCTGGTCGGACGAGGTGCTCGGCAAGCTGGGTATCAAGCGAACGCTTATGCCCGATATCGTAAAGAGCGGCAGCGTTATCGGCACGCTGTCGAAAGAGCTTTGCGAGGAGCTTGACATCGAGCCGGTAAAGGTAATAGCCGTATGCGGACACGACACGCAGTGCGCACTGGCGGCGACTCCCGCACGGGAAAAGGACTTCATTTTCCTCTCCTGCGGCACATGGAGCCTGCTCGGGACGGAGCTTGACGAGCCTGTAATCGACGATAATTCCTATCGGCTGAATATAACAAACGAGCTGGGGTATGCCGAGAAAACCTCGTTTTTGAAGAACATCATCGGCTTGTGGCTTATTCAGGAGAGCCGCAGGCAGTGGATAAGAGAGGGCAGGGAGTACAGCTTTTCGGAGCTGGAGAGCATGGCGAAAGCGGCTTTGCCGTTTCGGTGCTTTATAGACCCCGACGCTCCCGAGTTTACGCCTGCCGGAAATATTCCCAAGCGTATAAAGGAATACTGCGGGCGGACAGGGCAGTATGTTCCTCAGACGGACGGCGAGGTCATGCGCTGCATTTACGAGAGCCTTGCGCTGAAATACCGCTCTGCAAAGGAGGAGCTTGAAGCCTGCACGGGCAGAACATACTCTACGATATACATGGTCGGCGGCGGAACTAAGGACAGATTTTTGTCGCAGCTTACCGCCTGCTCTTGTAACTGCCGTGTTTCGAGCGGTCCTATAGAAGCTACTTCTCTGGGAAACATCGTCATTCAGCTTATGGCTGACGGTGAGATAGAAGACCTTGCTCAGGCGAGGGAGATAGTGAGAAATTCTGAGAAGATATATACGTTTGAGCCGGAGGACGCTGAGGAGTGGTCCGCCGCTTACAAGACATATATGGAGGTAATAACAAATGCTTAAAAACATTCCTGCGATCTTGTCGCCCGAGCTTTTGAAAACGCTTTGCGAAATGGGTCACAGCGACAGGATCGTGATTGCCGACGGAAATTTCCCCTGCGAGAGCATGGGTAAAAATGCCAAGGTCATACGCTGCGACGGTCACGGAGTTCCCGAACTTCTGGATGCGATTTTGCAGCTGTTCCCGCTGGATACTTATGTGGAAAAGCCGGTGAACTTAATGCAGGTAATGCCGGGCGACAATGCCGAAACGCCCATATGGGAGGAGTACAAGGCTATAGTTAAAAAGCACGACGAGAGGGGCGAAACCGCTATCGGAGAGATAGAGAGGTTTGCCTTCTACGAGGAGGCTAAGACCGCCTATGCCATTATCGCTACGGGCGAAAAGGCTGTCTATGCGAATATAATGCTGCAAAAGGGCGTGGTGTGAGCCTTATCCGAAACCGTTCAGTAGAATAAATCGGGATTTTATGAGGGAATATATGAAAAAGATTGTTTTAATACTATGTTTGATAACGATCGGTCTGACGGGCTGCAGCGGAAAGGATTTTGATAAATTCTTTAAATCCGATAACTCGGACGACGATATAGTAGGTTACTCGAATAAAGGCGCAATAGATAAAAGCGATATGACAGAGCTTGAGTTTGAAAGGATACACTACGGAGCCGCAGTCATTCAGGACGAAGATAAGTTTTTGTTTTCCAAAATTACGGGGTATGATTTTCCGAATGTTATCACATCGGAAGAAGACTGGAGCTTGCTTCAGGAAAAACTGAACATCGACATGGAAGATATCGATTTTGACGAGTATGTTGTTTTTGGGTCGTTTTATTACGATCTATGGGAAAAGACATTTTGCATTCCGGTTCTGATAAAGGAAATGGCGTATAGCGAGCAGACGCTGTATTACGGCTGGAGAACGGCGGATGACCGGCGCTTTGAGGCGGAAGACGAGAAAGATAAATTGTGCGGTTTTGATCTTGTAAAAATCAAACGTTCGGATTTTCCTTTGGAGTCAAGAGATGTGTGGGGCGGATCGATGAAAAACGAAGAGCAAGAAGACGAAACCACCATCTTTGTAGAAAGCGGCGGATACTATTTGGTGTATTAGCGAAGAGTTCGGGACAATTAAGGCAATACCGCATAACTGATTATTTTGAAAGGACAGATAGATCATGTACGAAGATATCAAAGAAAAAATGGTAGAAGTATGCCACAAAATGTGGCAGAAGGGCTGGGTAGCGGCTAACGACGGAAACGTTACCGTAAAGGTCGCAGAGGGCAGATACCTCGCTACGCAGACGGGCGTTTCCAAGGCGGAGATCACGACCGATAAGATAGGTCTTATCGACGACGATTTCAATATCATCGAGGCGGCGGAGGGATGGCGTCCCTCGTCCGAGGTAAAAATGCACCTCAAATGCTATCACGACAGACCGGACGTGGGAGCGGTAGTTCATGCGCATCCGCCGGTGGCTACGGGATTTGCCTGCGCTCATCAGTCGATAGACGACTACTGTATGATAGAAACGGTAATTGCCGTAGGCTCCGTGCCTCTCACGCCCTATGGAACTCCCTCAACATATGAAGTTCCCGAAGCGATAGAGCCGTATTTGCAGGAGCACGACGTAATGCTGCTTGAAAACCACGGCGCGCTGACTGTGGGAGCGGATCTTACCACAGCTTACTACAGAATGGAAACTCTGGAGCTTCAGGCGCAGATATCGCTCGTGGCAAGGCTGCTGGGCGGCGCGAAGGATATCTCCAGAGAGAACATCGACCGCCTTATCGGTATGCGTCCGAACTACGGAGTGACGGGCAAGCATCCGGGTTACAAGAAATATCCGCCCAAGGACTGAGGATATATTGAGAATGGAAAAGCGATTTGAAAGCGAAGAGATACTGCGGCTGAACGAGATGATCCGTGACAGCGGCAGCATAGTATTCTTCGGAGGAGCAGGCGTGTCGACCGAAAGCGGTATACCCGACTTCCGCTCGGCGGACGGACTGTACAACGACAGGACTAATCCATACAGGGTAAGTCCCGAGGAGATACTCAGCCGAACCTATTTCGACAGGCATACGAGGGAGTTCTATACGTTTTACCGTGAGAAAATGCTGTATCTCGACGCCGAGCCTAACAGCGCCCACAAAAAGCTTGCGGAGCTGGAGCAGGCGGGCAAGCGTGTGACGGTGGTGACGCAGAACATAGACGGGCTTCATCAAAAAGCGGGCAGCAGGAACGTACTGGAGCTGCACGGCTCGGTACACCGCAATAAATGTATGAACTGCGGACAGCAGTACAATGTGAACTATGTGGCAAACAAAGCCGATCCCATACCCGAATGCACGGTATGCGGAGGGGTGGTAAAGCCCGACGTAGTGCTGTACGAGGAGCGTCTGGACGAGCGGGTGATCGAAGAAACTGTCAAGGCTATTTCCTCGTGCGATATGCTGATAGTTGCAGGAACTTCGCTGACGGTTTACCCGGCGGCAGGCTTTGTAAGATATTTCAGAGGAAGATTTTCCGCTGTGATAAATCTGTCGGAGCAGAAGATAAATACCGGGGCGAACCTCATGATAAACGGAAAGGTCGGCGAGGTACTGAGCAAGGTCGACGTGGATTTCTGCATGGACAAATAAAAAAACGGACGAACGCTTATTATGATGCGTTCGTCCGTTTGTATTTGCTGCTTATTCGGCTTCGCAGACGGCTTTTATCCAGCCTGTAACTCCGTGCAGAAGTCTTTCGTCGGCAGGAGTACCGTCGTCGAATACAAGATTATTCTGAACCCAGTTTATCATGCAGTGCTGTCCCATCTCAAAGCCGTAGAAAACAGAAGAAAGACCTCCGTCGCCGTTATATACCCACTCCGGGAAGAAGCAAATGCAGTTTTTCAGCTGCGACAGTTTTTCGATATGCGGCTGTATACAATCTTCAAACACCGCCATCTCGTCGTGACGTCCGTGGGCGATCACGAGGCTGACGCCGCTTTCGGATATCCTGTCAAGAGCCTCGCAGGAGGGCAGATATCCCGACGATATGGGTATCGCGCCGTCGAAGTAACCGATATAGTCCTCGAGAAGCTGCCATGTGAAATATCCTCCGGAGGACGCTCCCATGACAAATTTTTTTCCTGCGTTTTTTGAATTATCTTCACATACCTTGTCGAATATCGCTTTGACCGGCTTTGAGTGAAGCTCCGACCAGGTACCCTCGATATAACCGTTTTCAAGGCGGCGTTCATTGGCAAGAGGGACTATAATATATGCGCCGCCCATTTCGCTTTGATATTTCGGCGAAGCATACTGTTCCGCACCGCAGCACATTATACATCCGTCGCCCATAAGAGAATTGCTCGCTCCGTGCAGCCACATAAGCACGGGGTATTTCCCGTCGGGGTCGGCTCCGTGCCTTACGGGGTCGTAGACGTAATACGTTATATCTCCAGTTTCACGGCAAGGATAAACGTATTTATCGAAGAGCTCGAGATAAAGTCTGCTTTTATATGTGGTCGAGTAGCTGATAAACTGTCCGTCTTTCATATATTTTGCCCATTCGGGAACGGCGGTCTTATTCTGTTCGGTTTTTTTGAAATCGGGCAATGCCATTTTTATTTCCTCCTGTCTGAGCTTTTGGTGGTCAGAACATCCTTGATCAGTTTTTTATTTCCCAATTTATTGGTGTAAGCCCTCTGCTTTCCAGAAAACGGTTTGCGGCGCTGAAGTGTCGGCAGCCAAAAAATCCGTTATACGCAGACAGCGGCGAGGGATGAGCGGCTTTAAGCACTAGGTGTGCGGGATTTGTGATAAGCGGAGCCTTGGATTTTGCATTTCCTCCCCAGAGGATAAACACCGTCGGCTGAGGGCGTTCGTTGATCTTTTTTATCACAGCGTCGGTGAGCTGTTCCCAGCCTCTGCCTTTATGCGAATTAGCCTGTCCCGATCTTACGGTAAGTACGGTATTCAGAAGCAGTACGCCCTGATTTGCCCAATCGGTAAGCTCGCCGTGACAGGGTGGAGCTATACCAAGATCGCTCTGCATTTCCTTAAATATATTTTGCAGTGAAGGAGGCGGAGCAACGCCTTTTTTGACAGAAAAGCACAATCCGTGCGCCTGCCCCTCTCCGTGATAAGGGTCCTGTCCGATGATCACCGCTTTAACTTTTTCATAAGGAGTATATTTCAGAGAGTTAAAAATATCATACATAGAGGGGTAGACCTTAAAGTGTGAATATTCATATTTGAGAAATTCTCTTAATCTCAGGTAGTATTCCGATTTAAACTCCTGCGCCAGTATATCGTCCCAACTATTACCAATATGTACCATAAAATCATTACCCCACAGCTACTGTACCGATGACCAGACCGAGTATGAGAACTGCCGCAACGGCAAGTACGATTATTCTCATATACATCGGTTTATCGCTTACCTGAGTTTTAACGGCAGGCTGTGCACGCTTTGAGTTGTTCCAAGGAATATCGTTATCGTTTTGTGCGGCGCTGCGTGAGCCCGGTTTCTTATCCGTATTATTTCTGTCTCTTATACACATCTGACGCTGCCGACGATCTTACGCGTGTAG
>ERZ1027125.606-NODE-606-length-14062-cov-5.697009_pt1 | contig 14062 bp, 11 predicted proteins | sample MGYA00519249_ERZ1027125 | MGnify/ENA primary metagenome ERZ1027125 (study PRJEB26926, sample SAMN06164580) | human gut metagenome | biome: ENVO:00009003; feature: ENVO:2100002; material: ENVO:00002003 | host: Homo sapiens | place: USA | collected 2012 ... | reverse complement strand
GATCTACACGCGTAAGATCGTCGGCAGCGTCAGATGTGTATAAGAGACAGTCGTTACTTCAAATAAAGAACTGGTAGCAAATAAGGGCGCCGAGCTTCTTAAGATAGCTCACGAGCACAACTGCAACTATCTTTTCGAGGCAAGCGTAGGCGGCGGTATCCCTATTATCCGCCCGCTGAACAAGTGCCTTGCAGGAAACGCTATCGAGCAGATAAGCGGTATCCTTAACGGCACTACTAATTTCATTCTCACTAAGATGATCCGTGAGCAGCTTGATTTTGAAAGCGCTCTCAAAATGGCTCAGCAGCTGGGCTATGCGGAAAAAGACCCTACCGCAGACGTAGAAGGTCACGACGCTTGCAGAAAGATATGCATTCTCGGCTCGCTGGCTTACGGCAAGCATATTTATCCCCAGTACGTTCACTGCTCGGGTATATCCAATATCACTCTGGACGACGTAGCTTATGCTGAAAATGCAGGCTACGCTATAAAGCTTATCGGCTCGGTAAAGCCCGCCGGCGACGGCAAGGTTTCCGCTATAGTATGCCCCAGACTGGTTTCAAAGACTAATCTTCTTGCGACCGTCGACGGCGTTTACAACGCAATAGCCGTAACCGGCGACGGAGTGGGCGACGTGCTCTTCTACGGTCAGGGCGCAGGCAAGCTGCCTACCGCTTCCGCCGTAGTCGGCGACATAATCGACTGCCTCAAGCATAAGGATCGCTCGGTAATGATCTCGTGGGACGACTGCTCCGACGAAAACTATGTAGTAAAGTACAAGTCTGTTGAAACAGCAATGTATGTACGCATTCAGGCTGAAAATGCAGAGGAGCTTAAAGGCTCTATCTCAGAGCTGTTCGGCAAGCTGACATACATCGAGCGTGCAAACAGACCCGACAGCGAGCTTGCTTTCATCACTCCTACCATGGTAGAATCGGAGATAGACGCAAACCTCGCTATACTCTCGCACTCGGCTGATATCAAGAGCAAAATAAGACTGCTCTGATAAACTATGGATTCAATAAGATATCACAGCAGCAATAAATGCCTGTTTAAAGCAGTTATCCGCACGTTCCTTAGCCGAACTGTGTGGATTTGCTTACTCGGAGAAATAATTTATAATTCATTTAACGGGATCTATATTTTTGAAAATGCCGGCTTTGCGCTGCTCGCAGCCGTTATCGCAGCGTTTCTGTATAATTTTCTGTGGTGCAAAAACACCGTCGAGATAGACGAGACCAATATCCTGACCATTTCTAATGCTTTAGGGTATAAGAAAAGCTTTGATCTGAACAAATGCAAGTTCGACAAACATGTTATTGATTTTCAGATACAGCATATAAGCTTAGTTAAAGTATATTTTCTGATTCTTAAAACAGAACGAAAGGACAAACGAATTCCATGCCGCTATCTTTCGGACGAGGATTTTGAAGCTCTGGTAGCTGAGCTTGTAAAACGCGGAGCATGGGCATATTCCGAGGCGGTAAGAAAGCCGGACGCACATACGCAGGAGAACCTTCTGTACGCCGCAAGGGCTAAGAAGATAATCGCAGCCTTCGACGGAACGGAAAACTCCGAAAAGCTTGATATCAACACAACCGACCGAACTTTTAATATAGAGCGCGACGCGATACTGAAGTATTTTAAAAAACGAAATTACAAAATATGCTTTTTTATAATACTCGGATTTCTTGCCGTAAACGGTCTTTGTATCATCCGTGACCTTATCCTTGACCGATTTGAGCCGACGGGTTATTTGATCCTAACGGTAATGATATTTGTTGTCGCTGCCGTTATGCTTGCTTTAAATAAGGCGGCATTCCGCATCAACTCCGAAGAATACCCATCGCAGATATCGATAAACCCTGAGTATATAGATATCGACGGCAGGAAATTTCAAAACGAGAGCATAACCGAAGCCGCTATAGTGATCGGCAGATTCGGCGGAGCGACCAGACTTATTATCCGCACATGGACACATAACTTCGTTTATTGGCTCGGACTTCCGCCGCAGCACAAAAAATGCGACCATGCCTTTACTGAGCTTCCTCAGATGTATGTCGTATTATCCGCAGTACTGGGCGTAAGAGCTACATATACCGACAGGCGCAAGTCTAAGGAAAAGACGGACGCTCATACCGATCTGTCTGCGGAATATCCCGAATTTGAGATACCTTACAAGGATATCTTCAAAGCCGTGTACAGAAAGTCAAGGATAGTGACAAGTATTTTATATACCTGCTTAACGGCGCTTATTTTATTTTTATCGGTCACTGCTATCATAGACGACTGTCAAAGGCAAGGCTTTGAACATATCCGTTCGGATATACCGATCGACATTCTGGCGTATTTAGCTGTGATGATACCCTGCTGTCTGCCTGCGTTTATTATTTTCAGAAGCATCAGACGCAAAATCCCCAAAAGAATAATTATCGCCCAAAACGGCATACAGATAAACGGAAAATTCTATCCCAAAGGCGATATTATATCTGTTGAATTTACGGAACATAAAAACAAGCTTTATCTGAAAATAACCGCAAACGGCAAAACAAAGAAATATCTTATGGGAAATGCCCGTCGGATAAAGCAAAAGGACTTTGTATATGACGAAGCGGGTCGTATCGCTGAATACTGCAAAACGCTTTACAAACATATACCGCACAGTACAAATACATTAAGGAGCGACCTGAATTGATAAAAATTCGTATACCCGCCACGAGTGCAAACCTCGGCGCCGGCTTTGACGCACTGGGTCTTGCACTGACCTACTACAATTATGTGGAAATGGAGGAATCGGACAAAGTAGAGATACGCTCGGCTGACGGCGTAGAAGTACCCACCGACGAGAATAACCTGATATATGTTTCAGCCAAAGACCTTTTCGAGGTGTGCGGAAAAAAACTCGAGGGATTAAAGCTTACCCAGACCAATACCATACCTATGGCAAGGGGCTTAGGCTCGTCCTCCGCCTGCATAGTGGCAGGACTTGTCGGCGCAAACACCCTGCTCGGAGAACCGCTTACCACGGACGACCTTGTCGACCTCGCCGCTCAGATAGAGGGACACCCCGACAATACGGCTCCTGCGTTGCTGGGAGGCATAGTCACGGCGGTTTTCGACGGAAGAAAGGTACACTGGGTAAAGCAGGAGGTATTCACCAAGCTGAAATTTGCCGCTATAATCCCCGATTTTGAGCTGAAAACCGAAAAGGCGAGAGCCTGTCTGCCGAAAGAAGTGTCGCACAAGGATGCCGTTTACAATCTGTCAAGGGCGGCGCTTTTCTCCGCTTCGCTGCTTACGGGCAAGTTTGAAAATCTGCGTACCGCCGTACACGACAAGCTGCATCAGCCGTACAGAATGGAACTGATACCGAATTGCAGAGAGGTGTTCGACATTGCCTACAACCACGGAGCATACGGAGTCTATATAAGCGGCGCAGGACCTACGGTAATGGCGATAGCCGACGAGAGCAACGAATTTTTCGGCGGCAAGGTCAAATTCTCACTGGACAATGCGGGACTGAGCGGTTGGCAGGTGCATGAGTTCAGGATAGATAATGAAGGAACTAAAATTATCGATAAAAACTGAATATTTTGCAATAAATGAACGGATATCCCCCGTTCATTTATTTTTTTGCACAGATATTGCGTGATGTTTTTGTGCATATATACGAAATTTTGCGAAAAGTATTGACTTAGTATCAAAATTGTACTATCATATGATTATAGTAAGTTCTAAAATGATACTAACTAAAAGGAGAGCGCAGATAAATGACGACGCAAGATCAAATCAATAATGAAGAAAGCGTATTTCTCAGCAAATACAGCAGTTCGGATTTTGAAAAACCGTCCGTTGCAGTAGATCTTCTGGTATTTACCATAGAGGACGGGGAACTTAAGATAGTGCTGGTAAAGCGCAGCGAGCATCCTTACAAAGGCTGCCTTTCGCTGCCGGGAGTATTTGTCGGTATAGACGAAACGCTGGATAACGCCGCAAAACGAGCCGCCTCCGAGGAAGCCGGACTGGAAAACATCTATTTTGAGCAGCTATACACATGGGGCGGCTTGGACCGCGACCCCAGAATGAGGATAATATCCGTGTCATACCTGTCGCTTATCAACATAGATAAGCTTCATCTCTCAGCAGGTAAGCGTACCGACTCCGTGGGGCTGTACCCTGTAGATAAGCTTCTTAAAGGCGAACTTCCTGCGGAAATAGCCTTTGACCACAGGCAGATGATCGAATACGGCAGAGAACGCATACGCAATAAAACAGAGTACACACGCATAGCGTTTGAATTTCTGCCGAAAGAATTCACCTTGCCGCAGCTGCAAAGGGTCTACGAGATACTGCTCGGAAAGCCGCTGTATAAAGCAAATTTCCGCAGAAAACTTATGCCGATGATAGAAGAAACGGACAGAATGACTTCCGGCGACGCTCACCGGCCAAGTAAGTTTTACAGAGAAAAAACAGGTATTAGGAGGACGGACAATGAATAAAGCGCAGTTACTTTCCGTATACAAAATGAGCGGCAATGAAAAATTTGTATGGAACGCTTTTTGCGATAAAGTAAGAATGAGCGTTCGTATGCCTCAGCCGACAGACCCTCGCTACAGTAGAATATTAGAGCGGTTGCTGCAAACGCAGACTTATTGTCATTATGTGGGCTACAGCAAAAAATACGGATATTTTAAAGTAGATCAGGGAGATCGAGGAGAGCTATTTATAAGTATTGAAACTAAGTCTGAAAGGAAAGCCTTGTGGCTTTTCAGTAAAAATATACTATGGAATATCCTGCTGGAATATGAGCTGAGAAACCGCTCCGAGCTTGAAAGTCAGTGGAAATATGATTGCAGCTACGACTTTAGAAAATGTGTTTTTGAAAAGGAGATACGGGCGCTGAGCTTCTTGGGAATGAACGATCTGCTTGACGAACATATTAAAAATCGCATACAAAAAATGAACATTCATTTCAATGGCGAACCATGGAGCTTTGACAGAGCAAAAATGGAATTTACATACTCCGAATAAAGTTTTGTATTATTAACAAAATAACTGTTGAATTATGTACAAATATGTGATATCATAAAATAAGTATATCCTTGTACTGTATATACTAATTTACGGCGAAACTGATACGGGATATTCAACCGCCGTATGATAAAAAGGAATGGTCTAAATGAATAATTTTGATGTTATCATTGCAGGCGCAGGCGCAGCAGGTCTGTATGCGGCATACAACTTATCAAAAGACTTGAATGTGCTTGTTATTGCTAAGCGTGAGCTTACGCTGTGCAACTCTGCGCTGGCTCAGGGCGGCATCGCAGGAGTGTACAACTCTCCCTCCGACTCCCCCGAAAAGCATAAGCACGACACCTTTGTGGCAGGCGGATATGAAAACGACCCCGACTCCACCGACGTACTGGTAAACGAGGCGTGTATCGACCTTGCCAAGCTTATAGAGCTGGGAGCCGACTTCGACAAGACACCCGACGGCGATTACCACCGTACTCTTGAGGGCGGTCACTCTATGCACCGCATATTCCACCACGCCGACGCTACGGGTTTTGAGATAGAAACCACTCTGCTGAAAACGGTCCAGCAGCTTCCTAACGTAACGATATGGGAAAATACTCTGGTGTGCGACATGGCTAAGACCTCTACGGGCTACTCGTTCCTCGTACTGAAAAACGACGAATTTGTCACCTGCAATTGTCACTTCGCTCTGCTGGCTACAGGCGGTATCGGCAGAGTTTACGAATACACGACTAACTCCGCTATATCTACGGGCGACGGTATCGCTATGGCATACCGCTGCGGAGCTGAAATAAAAAATCTCAGCTATGTGCAGTTCCACCCCACAGCGTTCAATAACCGACACACCCGTGAATGCTTCCTCATTTCCGAGGCGGTAAGGGGCGAGGGCGCATATCTGAAAAACTGTCACGGCGAACGCTTTATGCACCGATATGACAAGCGTCTGGAGCTTGCTCCGAGAGATGTCGTTTCGCATTCCATAATATTCGAGTCATGGCGTACCGAGAGCGACGAGTTCTATCTTGATATCTCGCACAAGGACGCAGACTTTATCAGAAACAGATTCCCGATGATATATAAAAATCTGCTCGAAGCAGGCTACGATATGACAAAGGATATGATACCGATATTTCCATGCCAGCACTACCTCATGGGCGGTATCAAGGTGGATACCTATGCAAGGACCACGCTTGAAAATCTGTATGCCTGCGGCGAATGCTCCTGCACCGGTGTACACGGAAACAACAGGCTCGCGAGCAATTCCCTGCTGGAGGCTCACGTTTTTTCACGCAGAGCGGCAGGAGATATAAACGAAAAGGCGGCAAACGCTCCGTCGGATTTTGAAGAATATAAATTCGACTTCAAAACCGACGCTCCCGCCATACCGCACGGTCTGCGCACTCAGATAAGAAAAGTGCTGCAATCGGGATATTTCGTTATCCCGAACGTCAAGGAGCTTGAAGGAGGCCTGCAAAAGGTCACTGAGATACTCGGCGACTTAAACAGCGGAAAATACGCAACAGACAGGGACTATGTGGAAGCGAGAAGTCTGGCTACCGTTGCGTTTATCATACTCACAGAAGCCTACGATATCTGCTCGAAAAGCGAGGATATACCCAATATGCCTAAGTTTGAAAAACCCGACAGCCAATAACGAGGAGTATATAATATGACATTAAAATACAGCGAGCCGCAGATGCTTTCCATGCTCGGCGCATTGCTTTTGCCGGGTGCAAAAATAAGCGCGGCAGTCTACTGCGTATACAAACAGACGGGATTTTTCGCAAGCAACCGAAACGTTACTCCCGGATATATTGCGATTTGCGATAACGGTCAGCTGATCGGATTCAAAATGGGTATTTTAAACACCGCCGCCGTTTCGCTCGATATGGAGCATATTACAAAAATCAAAATAAAAAAATCTTTTTTCGGCTCAAAAACGGTTTTCATAGCTTTCAACGACGGTATAAAGCACGAGCTTAAATTTCAGATTTCGCCCAAGGTTTACGGGGTGAATTTTCCGAACCAGCAGACAAATGCGCAGATAATGCTTGACATTCTTCATAACAAGCAGCTTATGTTAGACTGATAAATAATTCAACAAGGAGAGATACGACATGAAATTAATGCAGTTTCAGATCGACGATATGATAAAAAATGCACTCTTGGAGGACATAAATTACGTTGACGTCACTACCGATCATCTCATTTCCGAGGACGCCGTGAACACCGCTCAGTATGTGGCAAAGGCTGAGGGCGTGCTGTGCGGTATAGATATCGCTCTGCGAGTGTTCACGCTGCTTGACCCATCCGCAGAGTTTGAGATACTTATACACGACGGCGAGGCTGTGAAAAAAGGCGACATAATCGCAAAGATAACCGCACATACAAGAGCGCTGCTGAAGGGCGAGCGCACTGCTTTGAACATTTTGCAGCATATGTCGGGTATAGCTACCGCAACAAACAAGTGCGTAAAGCTTATCGAGGGAACAAAGGCGACCATTGCCGACACCCGAAAGACCCTGCCCGGTCTGAGAGTATTTCAGAAGTACGCAGTGACCGTAGGCGGCGGCAGAAACCACCGCTATAATCTTTCCGACTGCGCAATGCTCAAGGACACCCACCTCGACGCATACGGCTCTATCACCGGCGCAGTGAACGCACTGAGAGCACAGGTCGGACACACAGTAAAAATAGAGGTCGAGGTAGGCGATCTGGATTCGCTGCGTGAGGCGCTGGAGGTCGGCTGCGAGATAATAATGCTCGACAATATGAGCTGCGAGGAAATGACCGAAGCTGTCAAAATAACCGCCGGCAGGGCAAAGCTCGAGGCTTCGGGTAACGTGACCGAAGAAACCATAGCCGCTATTGCACAGACGGGCGTAGACATAATTTCGCTCGGCGCTCTGACCCATTCGGTACAGGCTTTCGATATTTCTATGAAGATGGTAAAGCAGTAAAATAGACTTCCCCGGAAACTAAAGTGCGCCGCATGGCAAAAGGTTTTGCTGTGATGCAAGGCGGACGATGAAAGCGTGCCGGCGCACGGTGAGGAGGACAACGCAGCAGCGCAGTAAAAGATTTTGTCAGGCGGTGTGATTTAGTTTCCGAGGAAGTCTAATATCATTGCGCAGATTTCGTCGTTAACAGGCGGAATCTGTGTTTTTTATTTGGCAACCTTGATTTTTACCACGTTATGTGTTATAATGATTTTAATATGAGTTTTGGGATAAGGAAGTGAAAAAATGAGCGCAAAATTTGATTTTGGAAACAGATATCCGTTTGACAATAAGCCTGATGATAATACCGATAAATTAAGTCACAGCAGCAGCTCTGAAAAATCTCGGCATTATATACAGGAACCGTCATACGGAAACAAAGAGTACAGCGTGCAGGACTACGACCCCGAAGTGCTTGAAAAGATACGCCTTGCAAAGATACGGCGCGAAAAGGCGGCTCAGCTTGCAAAGGACAGACTTCACGCAGAAATGATACTCGTCGGCGCTGCTTTGCTTATAGTAGCTCTTATTGTTACGCTCATAATCAGGGCGGGTAAAAACAAAGACGAAAATACGCCTTACTCCCCGTCGGAATCAGAAAGCTCGTCTGTCGAACGCTCCGACGAAGGACGAATTCGCAATAACGGCGATCTGTCAAACTCAAACAATAATACTTCAACAGCAGAAAATACAGATCTGTACGAAGGGCAGGCAGAGGGACATCAGATGACTACTCAGAACGGCGTGACCTATATAGACGGCATATTGATCGTAAACAAGACCTTCTCACTGCCGAACAATTACGATCCCGGTCTGTCTGCCGAAGCTGAAGCAGCCTTTAACGATATGGCGGCTCAGGCGTGGAGCGAGGGTATAACTCTTTGGATATGCTCCGGCTACAGAAGCTACTCCGAACAGGAAACGCTTTTTAACGGCTATGCATATCAGCGCGGACTTGAAGACGCAGACGAGGTGTCCGCACGACCCGGACATTCCGAGCATCAGAGCGGTCTTTGCATGGACGTAAACACTACCGATTTCAGCTTTACAGGCACCGCCGAGGCAATATGGCTGGAACAGCACTGCGCCGAGTATGGTTTTATAATACGATTCCCGGAGGGAAAGGAAAGCATCACCGGTTACGCCTATGAGCCTTGGCATATACGTTATGTGGGCGTGGAAACTGCACAGCAGATAAGCTCTAAGGGTATGTGCTTAGAGGAATATTTAAACGTGACCTCCGACTACAACGACTCTCCGGAAAACGAGATGTTTAAACAGAGATACTCTATGTATGAGGATTCGTCCTCAGCTGAAGAATACGGGCAAAACGAAGAAGCTTATAACTAAGAGGTGCTAAAAAAATGAATACAATGAGAGGAGTATACAGCTCCGTTACAGATATACGCCGCAAGGTTTTTACCGAGGTGGCAAGGCTTGCATACGAGGGCGGAGACTACTCCAGAATAAACGATCTGCCTTATAAAATAGTGCCCGGCAGCACCGAGGTGTACCGTGAGTCAATATTTCTTGAAAGAGCCATAGTAGAAGAACGCCTGCGGCTTGCGATAGGACTGCCGCTGCGCTCTATAGACCAGCACGAAGCGGTTTCTCAGGGTATAGAGGAAACTGCTATAGCCGAAAAATACTATGATCCCCCGCTTATCAATATCATAAAATTCGCCTGCCACGCTTGCCCCGAAACACATTACCACGTCACCGATTGCTGTCAGGGCTGCTACGCTCATCCCTGCAAGGAGGTATGCCCTAAAGGTGCTATCGAGATCATGCACGGCAAGTCGATAATAGATCAGGAAAAATGTATAAAGTGCGGCAGATGCGCAGGCGTATGCCCTTACGGAGCTATAAACAAGATGGAACGTCCCTGCTCCTCCGCCTGCGGAATGGACGCTATCAAATCCGGCAGTCAAGGAAAGGCGGACATCGATTACGATAAGTGCGTATCCTGCGGCATGTGCCTTGTAAGCTGTCCTTTCGGAGCTATAGTCGATAAGGGGCAGATATTTCAGCTGATACACGCTATGAAAACGGGCAAGAAAGTTATCGCTATAGTCGCTCCCGCATTCGTAGGTCAGTTCGGTCCTAAGGCTACCCCTGAAAAGCTTACTGCCGCTATGAAAAAGCTTGGCTTTGACAGTGTGGTCGAGGTAGCAATAGGCGCAGACCTGTGCGCTATAGAGGAGGCAAAGGACTTTATGCGTGAAGTTCCCGAGCATCAGCCTTTTATGGCGACCTCCTGCTGTCCCGCATGGTCGGTCATGGCTAAAAAGCTGTTTCCGACTATCTCCCCCTACATTTCCATGGCTCTTACCCCGATGGTGCTTACTGCCAGAATGGTAAAAAAGGATAATCCCGACGCATACATAGCCTTCGTAGGACCGTGCGCCGCCAAAAAGCTTGAAGCCAGTCGCCGTACTATACGCAGCGATGTGGACTTTGTGCTCACCTTTGAGGAGCTTATGGGTATGTTCGAGGCTAAGAACGTGAGGTTTGAAGACATACCGGACGAGGAAAATGTGCCGCTGAACGAGGGTACGGGCGACGGCAGGATATTTGCAGTTTCGGGAGGAGTCGCAAAGGCAGTTTCGGATGTTATAAAAGAACTTGATCCCGACAGGGAAATAAAAGTAGCTTCGGCACAAGGACTGCGCGAATGCCGAAAGCTTCTTACTCTTGCCAAGGCAGGCAAGTACAACGGCTATCTGCTAGAGGGCATGGCGTGTCCCGGCGGATGCGTAGCAGGCGCAGGAACGCTTCAGGCGGTGGAAAAATCTACGGCACTCGTCAGCAAATATGCTGACAACGCCCAAAAACAAAACTCGCTTGAAACGAATTATGAGATAACGCTCGGCCTTGCAAAAGAGCCGTGAGTTAAAGGGGATTTAACATAAATAGCAGGAGGCTTACGATTATTTTGTAAGCCTCCTGCGTCTTTTTAAAGCTTTGCCTGCAACAAGCAGACGGCTGACTTTGTCAGCCGGATTCGGCAGGAGATTAAACTGCTACCGAATCAGAAGATGTCGGCATGAAAAACAGTTCATGCCGACATCTTCTGATGTTATATAAATCAAATATATCAAGCTTTTTTGCCGTAATACGCTTCGAGATACATTTCCTTTATCTCGCTCATGAGAGGATATCTCGGATTTGCTCCTGTGCATTGATCGTCAAATGCATCCTCTACCATGCTGTCAAGACTGGAGAGGAAGTCCTGCTCATCGATACCGTAATCGGCAATGGTCTTTTTGATACCCACCCGCTCTTTAAGCTCCTCGATAGCGGCGATGAATTTCTCGAGCGTTTCCTCGTCGTTCTTTCCGCTGATACCGATGATATGCGCACAGTCGGCATATCTTTCAAGAGTGTGAGGATATTCGTACTGAGAGAATGTTCCCATCTTTCTCGGACTGTCGCTGGAGTTGAAGCGCATTACAATGGTAATGAGAAGCGCATTAGCCACTCCGTGCGGCAGGTGGTGGTATGCTCCGAGCTTATGCGCCATAGAGTGGCATACTCCGAGGAATGCGTTAGCAAACGCCATACCCGCCAGAGTGGAGGCGTTAGCCATTTCCTCTCTTGCCTTGACGTCAGTCTGACCGTTATCATAGCAGGCAGGGAGATATTTGAAGATGAGCTTTATCGCTCTGAGTGCAAGTCCGTCGGTGTAGTCGGTAGCCATTACCGAAGCGTACGCTTCAAGCGCATGAGTGAGAGCGTCTATACCCGACGCAGACGTAAGCCCCTTGGGCGCGCTCATCATAAGGTCCGTATCAATTATCGCCATATTGGGCATAAGCTCGTAGTCGGCAAGAGGATACTTGGTTCCGGTCTTTTCGTCGGTAATAACTGCGAACGGAGTAACCTCCGAGCCTGTTCCCGACGAAGTAGGTATAGCTACAAAGTATGCCTTTCCGCCCATCTTCGGGAAAGTATACACGCGCTTGCGTATATCCATAAACCGCATAGCCATGTCAAAGAAATCTGCGTCCGGATGCTCGTAAAGCACCCACATTATCTTAGCGGCGTCCATAGCCGAGCCTCCGCCTATAGCAATAATGGTATCAGGCTCGAACGATCTGAGCTGCTCTACTCCCTTCATAGCGCAGGCGAGAGTCGGATCAGGCTCTACGTCGAAATAGGTTTCATGAACTATACCCATTTCATCAAGCTTATCGGTTATCGCCTTAGTGTAGCCGTTCTTATACAGGAACCGGTCTGTAACGATAAACGCTCTTTTCTTTCCGAGTACGGTTTTCAGCTCGTCAAGCGCAATGGGCAGACAGCCTTTTTTGAAATAAACCTTTTCGGGCGCTCTGAACCACAGCATATTTTCTCTCCTCTCCGCAACTGTCTTGATATTGAGCAGGTGCTTTACGCCTACGTTTTCCGATACGGCATTGCCGCCCCACGAGCCGCAGCCCAGCGTGAGCGACGGTTCGAGAGCAAAGTTATACAGGTCGCCGATACCGCCGTGCGTGGCCGGGGTGTTTATAAGGATACGGCAGGTCTTCATCTTAGCCGCAAAAGCGTCTATCTTAGCCTTTTCTGCCTTGGGAGCGCAGTAGAGAGATGATGTATGACCTATACCGCCGTCCTTTACCAGACTATCCGCCTTATCGAGAGCGTCCTCGAAATCCTTAGCCTTGTACATAGCCAGCACAGGCGAAAGCTTCTCGTGTGCAAACTCTTCCGATAGGTCTACGCTCTCCACCTCGCCGATAAGAATTTTCGTATCAGGGTCTACCGTCACGCCCGCAAGCTCTGCGATCTTGGCGGCAGGCTGACCTACTATCTTAGCGTTCAGCGCACCGTTGATTATGATAGTTTTTCTCACCTTTTCGATCTCGTCGTCCTTAAGGAAATAACAGCCTCTGCGCTTAAATTCCTTCTTTACGTCGCTGTAAATGTTTTTATCTACTATGACCGACTGTTCCGAAGCGCATATCATTCCGTTGTCAAAGGTTTTTGAAAGTATAATGGAGCTTACCGCCATCTGTATATCCGCAGACTTATCTATAATAGCGGGAGTATTTCCTGCGCCCACGCCTACTGCGGGCGTGCCCGACGAATAAGCCGCCTTGACCATTCCGGGACCGCCTGTAGCGAGTATACAATCCGACTCACGCATTATCATATTGGTAAGGTCGAGCGATGGTACGTCTATCCAGCCAATAATGTTTTTCGGAGCGCCTGCCGCAACAGCGGCGTCAAGCACGATCTTAGCTGCTTCAATGGTCGATCTTTTCGCTCTGGGGTGAGGAGAAATAATGATACCGTTTCTCGTTTTCAGACATATCATGGCTTTGAAGATAGCGGTGGAAGTAGGATTGGTGGTAGGAATTACCGCAGCTATAAGACCTAGCGGCTCCAGTATCTTCTGAGTGCCGAAAGCGGCGTCCTCCTCTACCACTCCGCAGGTCTGCGTATTCTTGTATTTATTGTAAATATACTCCGCAGCGTAGTTATTCTTTATTACCTTATCCTCAACTACGCCCATACCGGTTTCCTCGACTGCCATTTTTGCAAGAGGTATTCTCGCTTTATTGGCTGCAATTGCCGCAGCCTTGAAAATCTTGTCCACCTGCTCCTGAGTATAGGTCGCAAAAATTTCCTGAGCCGCTCTTACTTCAGCAATCTTCTTGCCAAGAGTTTCTACACTGTCGACTATCGTTACTTCCTTTGCCATAAAACCAACCATTCCTTTCGTATATCTGTAAAGCTGCATATACACGTTACTCATCGCTAACTGTCTATGCGTTACTCTTCTTTATATTCTATTATATCAGATTGTTATTTTTTTGTCAATCTATTAATCCTACAGCTTTGTAAATTATTTTACCTGTTTTTATATCTATTATACACAAAGACGCACTCAGGATTAATTTCTCATAAAACTCTACGTTATTTAGTCAAAATAAACAACATTAATTTTCATGATGCATATGTCAAGCTTAATTACTGTCTCTTATACACATCTGACGCTGCCGACGATCTTACGCGTGTAG